>Ga0190275_10000094_pt1 | contig 107455 bp, 82 predicted proteins | sample Popmic550T_FD_133745 | JGI IMG/M metagenome (GOLD analysis project Ga0190275, IMG submission 133745) | Populus adjacent soil microbial communities from riparian zone of Yellowstone River, Montana, USA - 550 T | ecosystem: Environmental > Terrestrial > Soil > Riparian zone > Trees stand... | reverse complement strand
CATGGCGCCGGACTGTCTCGTGCCGAGGAACTCCCCCGGCCCGCGGATCTGCAGATCGTGCTCCGCCCCCTCGAAGCCGTCGCGCGATTTCTCGAAGAGCGCCAGCCGGTCCTTGGTCTCGAACGACGCCTTGTCGTCGCGCAGTAGGACGCAGTACGACTTCCGCTCCCCTCGCCCGACGCGGCCGCGTAACTGGTGGAGCTGGGACAGACCGAAGCGGTCGGCGTCGACGATCAGCATCATTGAGGCGTTGGCGACGTCGATGCCGACCTCGATGACCGTGGTGGCGACGAGGATGTCGATCTCGCCGCGCTTGAAGCGCTGCATCGTCTCTTCCTTCTCGTCGGTCTTCATCCGCCCGTGCATCATCGCCACGCGGCGGTGCGGGAAACGCTGCTTCACGGTCTCGAAGCCCTGCGTCAGCGGTTTGAGGTTCGACTTCTCCGACTCCTCGATGATCGGGTAGACGATGTAGATCTGCGCCCCGCCGCCGACCTGCTCGTCGACGAAGTCGTACACCCGGGCGGCGTCGGAGGAGGAACGGACGACGGTCTTGATCCTTTGGCGGCCGGGCGGCAGCTCGTCGATGACCGACAGCTCGAGGTCGCCGTAGATGGCGAGGGCGAGAGACCGCGGGATGGGGGTGGCGGTCATGACCAGGATGTCCGGCAGGTCGCCCTTGGCGAACAGTTTCTGCCGTTGCTCGACACCGAAGCGGTGCTGCTCGTCGACGATGGCCAGGCCGAGGGACTTGAAATGGATCTTCTCCTCGAGGACGGCGTGCGTACCGATCACGAGCTGGATGTAGCCGTCGCGCAGGCCGGCCACGAGCGTGCGCCGCTCGCCGGCGGACATCGAGCCGGTCGCGCGCGCCACCACGATCGAGTGGTCAACTAGTTGACGAATGCGCTGGTAGTGCTGCTCGACCAGGATCTCGGTCGGCGCCAGCAGCGCCACCTGATGGCCGTTGCGGATCATCAGCACCGCCGCGATGAGCGCGACGATGGTCTTACCGCTGCCGACGTCTCCCTGCAGCAGGCGGTACATCGGACGGTCGGAGCGGAGATCGTCGGCGATCTCGCGCAGAACCCGCTTCTGGGCCCTGGTCAGCTTGAACGGCAGGATGCGCTTGACCTCCTCCCGCATGGCGTCGTCGACGGCGATGGTCCGCGACTTTTTCTTCGTTTCCTCGCCGGCGCGGCGGACGCGGAGGGCGAGCTGAAAGGTGAAGAACTCCTGGAGGATCACCCGCAGGTGTGCCGGTGAGCGCTGGGCGAGGAACGGCTCGGGAAGCTCGGCCGGCTGGTGCAGCTCGGCGATGGCGGCATGGAGATCGGTGACGCCGAGGCGGTCGCGCAATTCTTCAGGGAGTGGATCTTCCATTTCGGGGAGCGCGGTCAGCGCCGCGGCGATGATCTTCCGCATCGCCTTCGGCGGGATGTTGCCGACCTTGGAGTAGATCGGGACGATCGCCCCCTCTTCATCCTCTTCCCCCTCGAACTTTTCCCAGTCGGGGCTCTCGATGGTGAGGGCGCGCGACCCGCCGGCGCGCGGCGCACCATAAACGGAAAGCCGGTCACCCTGCTTGATCTGTTCGGCGAGGAAGGCCTGGTTGAACCAGATCAGCTTCACGGAGCCGGTGCCGTCGTCCAGCACGGCCTCGAAGAGCCGCATCCGCTTGACCGGCGAGACCCGCGCCACCGCGGACACGACCCGCCCCCGCAGCAGCACCGGGACATCGAGAAACCGCCCGAGGTCGGCGATGCGGGCGGGATGGCGGCGGTCTTCGTACCGGAAGGGAAAGAAGTAGAGGAGATCGCGGACCGTCTCGATCCCGGCGCCATTCAGCAGCCGCGCACGCCCCTCCCCGACGCCTTTGAGGAAGGTGACGGGGGTGGACGGGGAAATCGGCACGCGGATATTTTGTGCGAAAAGGACGGTTCTACGCTGGTTAGAGAGATGAACGATGAGAGATGAACGATGAGAGATGAACGAGGTTTCAGGCTCTGTTCATCTCTCATCGCTCGTCTCTCATCTCTAATCAAATACCGTCTTCATCGAGATCAAGCCGATCTTCAACAGGTCCCCGTTGTGGATCGTCACCGGGACGCCGGTGGGAATGCGCTGGTCGTTGACGTAGGTCCCGTTGACCGTCCCGACTTCCTCGAGGGCGTGGTAGTCGTTCCCGCTCTTGATGATCTTGGCGTGACGGCGGGAGACGGAGCGGTTGGTGTCGACCGGGGTCAGGTCGATGTCCGGGAGGATGCCGGTGACCGGGTCGGCGCGGCCGATGGTGGTCTCGTCACCGTTGCTGAAAAAGAAGGCCGTCCCGGTGGCAACGTCGACGAGCCGGTGCCGCGTCGCCTTTTCGGCGGGGGCGATGACGGTCGCGTCCATGGCCACGTGATCCGCGTCGACTTCGCGGCCGACCAGTTTCTCGAGGAGGGTGTTGGCTTCGCGCAGCCGCTTGGAGTATTTGCGGATGATGCGCACCGCCACCTCGGGGTTTTTGCGCAGCATCTCGTCGAAGCGGGAGCCGTTGATGGCGACCACATGGACCTGGGTGAGCGCCACGGCGTCGGCGGTGCGGGGCATCGCCTCGAGCAGCGCCATCTCGCCGAAGAAGTCGCCCTTCTCCAGGCGGGAGAGGGTGTGCGACTCGCCGCCGATGTGCTTGATGATCTCGACGGTGCCGTCCTGGACGATGAACATCTCCGTGCCGAGGTCACCCTGGGAGAAGATCTTGTCGCCGGCGTTGAAGGCGAGCTGGGAGTCTTTGACGGGGTCCTTGGGAGACCCGCCGCCGGTGGTCTTGAACACCGCCCTCATCCCTCTTGCAGATTCATCGCTCATCGGACGACCGCCGGCTCGCTCACAGTAAACGTCTGGTCGGCCGTGCTGAGGCGAACCCGTCTCCCGATGGGCATGAGGAGGTTGTTTCCATGATGTCCAAACGGGAGATTGTGCACGACCGGGATCTGGTACGGAGCAAAGAATTCGCGCAGAAACGCGAGCAGATTCGCCCCGTCGCCACAGTCTTTCAATGCACCGATGATTACACCTCGGACCGCCTGCATTCTGCCAGACAGCCGTAAGTGGGTCAACATACGGTCGACGCGGTAGACCGGCTCGTCGACGTCTTCCCAGAACCAGATGCCGTCGTCGACCCAGTAGTCGTACGGCGTGCCGACCAGCGACGTCGTGAGGGCCAGACAGCCGCCGAACAGCACGCCCTCCGCCTCCCCTTCGCAGATCACGTCGTTTGCCGGGATGGCACGCGTCAACGGCGCGGCGCCGGAAAGCATCGCCCAGAGCCACTCGTCGACGTCGGGCGTCAGCCCGTTGCGAAAGTCGAGATTGACCATCGGCCCGTGGAAGCTCGCCACGCCGACGGTCCGGGCGACGGCCTGATGCAGCGCCGTGACATCGCTGAACCCGACCAGCGGACGGGGATTGGCGGCAAAGGCGTCGTAATCGACCCGGTCGAGGATGCGCATCGCCCCGTAGCCGCCGCGGGCGAAGAAGAAGGCGTCGTACTCGGGAGAGCGGAAGGCGCGATTGAGCTCTGCCACGCGCTCGTCGTCGGTGCCGGCGAGATAGTGGCGGTAGCGGTGGTCGATGTTCGGCGCAATGGTGACGCGGTGACCGCGGGCTTCGATGGCGCGCGCGCCTTCTTCGATGCGCTCGCGCTCTGACGGGCCGGAGGCCGCCAGAATGGCGATGTGGGCTGTGTCCGGGAGCGCGCGCGGCGGTATGAGCATGCGGCGCGGATGGTAGCGCAACGCCCGGGCCACGGAGGTACGGGGTATGAGGTACGAGTGGGCGGAAACTCGCAATGCGCGATAGCACCTACTCATACCTCATACCTCGTACCCCATGCCCGGCGGGGGGGCGGCGGGAAAAAAGCGTGGAGCGGACCTGTAAGCCGAATTCTGTTCCCCGCGCGCCGAGGCGCTTGGGGTGAAGATCATTCGTCTGCCGCTCGCGTTACCGCGGCGGTCAAGCAACCTACCCGGACACTCGAACGGACACGGGCGAGTCCATTGCGTCCCTATTTGGTCTTGCTCCGCAGGGGGTTTGCCATGCCGTCGACACTCACGTGCGACGCGGTGCGCTCTTACCGCACCGTTTCACCCTTACCTCGCCTGCCTTGCGACAGACGGTCGGCGGTTTGTTTTCTGTTGCACTTTCCGTCGCGTCACCGCGCCTGGCCGTTAGCCAGCCTGCTGCCCGTAGGAGTTCGGACTTTCCTCGATCTGGATCCTCGCTTGCGCTCGGAATCTTCGACCGCGATCCTCCGGTCCGCTCCACGCAACGCAGCATAACAGGGTGTCGGCGAGCGAAATTCTTTCCGCTAAATTGTTGCTGTTTTAACCACTTACAAAGAATGTCGGCAGGCCGACATCAAAATTTCAGGCGGTTTTTGTCGTCTGAAAAGTAAGTGTCCCAGTCGCCACCGGTTTCCGGCTCGCTGCTGGACGAAGTCTCCATCTCCCGGATGAACACGGCCGGCGCGACGATCTCCACCTGCCGCCGTTGCACTCTCGCGGCGAGCTCGCGATCGGAGGTGACGACACTCCACCCGCGTCCTTGTGCCGCCCGCTCGATGATGACCTGGTCCCCGGTCCTGGGAGCGCTGAAGACGACGCTCACGGCGCCGAGCGACTTGCCGAAAGACGCCGGCTCGGGGCCGTCGAAGACGCACGTGACCCTGGTCTTCTTCGCCCGGGCGAAGCTCGCCAGGAGGCGCACCAGCATCCGCTTCGACTCATCGTGGTGACGATCGACGTGCATGACGCCGAGGACGTTGCTTCCGTCGATGAGGTACGGCACGACTACCCCTTCGGGACCGGCTTGACCGCCGAGTCGCGGTCGCGGATTCCGGCCGGCACCTGCGCCAGCGCCTGCTGCGCTTCGTCGCGCGTGTTGTACCGCCCCCAGAAGACGCGGTAACAGGCGCGGCTGCCGATGGTCTGCGGGACGAACCAGAGGCTGTCGCCGCCGGCTCGCATCGCCTTCTCCAGGTTGCCGGTGTCGCAGAGGATCTGGATCTGCACGGTGAAGTTGCCGGAGGTGTTTGCCGCGAAGTTCCGCGCCATGGCGTCGTAGCGCTCACGCCCGGCGCCGCTCGCCACGGGGCGTGGCGTGTTGGCGGGAGTGACCCGCGGCAGCGCCGTTACCTGCAACGGCGCCGGAGCGGGCTCGGGGGCCGCGGTCGTGGTGGTCGCGACCGGTGTTACGGTGACCGGCACGGGGACGGGAGCCGTGGTCGTGGTCTCAGGCGTCGTCTCGACGATCGTCGCCGTCGCGGCTGTGCCCGTCGGAGCGGTAGTGGTCGTGTTCGTGTCCGGAGGCGGCGGGTTCGGCGGAGGCGACGTTCGCTGCGGTCTCCGCACAACCACGGCCGCCGGCTCCTGCTGCGTCAGCCACCATTGCCAGCCAAAGTACGCCACACCCGCAAGCAGGAGCACGACCGGCAACGCGATCCAGAGTCCGGACCGCGAGCGTTTCGGCTGCTTCATCGACACCCGGCCGTTCGTCGCCGGAAGCGGCTCGCCCAGCGTCACCGGAACCGCCGCCCGCCGAGCCGTCTCGATCTGGGCCTCGTCGAAGCCGTACTGCGGCTCAGCCGGCTCCACCGGCGGCTCGATTGCCACTGACGGCGGAACGGCATCCCAAACCGGCGAGAGCTCGTTCAACGCCGGCTGCGGCGCAAAGGGCAACGGCACCTCTTCGGTCTCGTCGTCCCACGCCGAGGTCGCCGGGATCGTTGCCGGCGGCTCGTCGGCCATCGGATACGCCGGCGCCTCCTCGGGGATGGCCATCACCGGGATGTCGAGTGTCGATGGCGCCGGCACTTCCGCCTCGTCGAGCTCGAACTGCTGCGCCACCACCGGTTCCGGCTGCGCCCACATATCGGCCGCATCGGCGACGCCCGCCGAGGCAAAGTCGTCGAGCGAAAACTCAGGTTGTACTTGAGCTTTCTCGATCCGGCGCAGGATCCCCAGCGTCGCCAGACCATGCAGCAGCTTGTAGACGTTGAACGTATCGCGCCCCGAGACCGTCGCCACCTCGCCGGCGTTCTTCTCCCCGTCGATCTCGCGGACGATCGCCTCGGCGTCCTCATTCAGGCCGAGCCGGCGCCAGACCTCGTCGAAGTCGGCGTTCTTGGCGAAAACGGCGTTGCCGCCGTCGAGCGCCTTCTCGAAGCGGCCGCGGTCCTGCTCGGTGACGATCAGCTCGACCAGCACCTGCGGCAGCGGGAAGAGCGTCCCCTCGTCGCGCTTCGGAAGGTAATCGGCGACGATCGTGAACGATCCTTCGCTCCAGGCCGCGATCGACCGGATCACTCCGACCACCTGAACGCGGCGGGCCCAGGTCAGCTCCTTGCGGGTGATGAAGCCGAGATTCAGGAGGGCGTCGCCGAGGGTCTCGTTCTCCTTCCGCTTCGCGAGGGCCTGCTTGACGTGATCGCGGGAGACCTTCCCGGCGCGCATCAGGATCTCGTCGATGCTGTCGGAGCGGTCGTTGGTGCTCGCCGACAGGATGTCGCCGCCCTTGAAGTAGACGATCTTGATGATCCCGTCGTTCTCGAACCGGATCGCCCCCGTGAACTGCTCGCGCCACAGCTCGACGAGCCGCTCTACGAGATTGATCTGATTGATTTCGCCTTCGAGCATGCCCCCGCCCTCTTCCTTCGGTAATGAAGTCCCTCGGACCGGCGGCGATTATCGCACGCGGGGGTCAGCCATGCCTGCTCATGCCTCGTATCTCATGGCCGCGCCGTGCAACTCGTCGTACAGCGACTGCCCCACCTTCCTCCCCAGGACGTTCATCAGGTCCTGGGCGCTGGCCTGTTTGATGGCGGAGACGCTGCCGAAGCGCTCGAGCAGAAGCCGCTTGCGTTTGCCGCCGATACCGGGAAGGTCATCCAGCTCGCTATGGAGCGTTCGCTTGGCGCGGCGGCGGCGGTGGGAGGAGACGGAGAAGCGGTGGGTCTCGTCTCGGACCATCTGCAGGAGCTGCAAGGCCGGGTCGTGGCGTTCGAGCCGAATCGGCTCCTCGCGGTCGGGCACATAGATCTCCTCCTCGCGCTTCGCCAGGCCGGCGATCAGGATCTCCTCGATGCCGAGCTTCTTCAGCGCCGCCAGGGCCGCGTTGAGCTGGCCGCGGCCTCCGTCGATGAGGATCAGGTCCGGCAACGCCTTCTGGTCCTCCAGGACACGCCGGTACCGCCGGTCGACCGCTTCGGCCATCGAGCGGAAATCGTCCGCGCCGATGACCGTCTTGATGTTGAAGAGCCGGTATTGGTTCTTATCGAGCTTCCCGCGGTCGAACACGACCATCCCAGCCACCGAGTCGGTCCCCTGGATGTTCGAGATGTCGAACGACTCGATCTTCTCGATCTCCCGGGTACCGAGACCGAACGCCTCACCGAGGATCTGGCCGAGCCGGGAAGCGGCGATCTGCAGCCGGTCCTGCGTCGACTTCTTGAAACGCGATTCGTGCGACAGCCGGGCGTTCCGGTTGGCCAGCTCGATCCGGTCGACGCCGCGGCCGCGCTGCGGGACGCGCACCTGCACCTTCCGGTTCGCCTGCGAGCCGAGCCAGTCGTTGAGCAGCTCCTTCTCCTCGATGTCGAACGGGATCAGGATGTCTTTGGGAATGAAGAGATTGTCCTGGTAGTAACGCTGGAGGATCTCGCTCAGAAAGTAGCCAGGCTGATACTCCCCCACCTTCTCCCAGAACAGCTCCCGCCGGTCGACCACGTTGCCGCCGCGGATGACGAAAAGCTGCACCGCGACGTCGCTCCCCTCCTCGTACAGCCCCCAGACGTCCATGTCCTCGTCTTCGGCGGACGCCACCTGCTGCTCGGCCTGGATGCGCTCGACGGTCCGGATCAGGTCGCGGTAGTACGTCGCGACCTCGTAGTTCTCCGTCTCGGCGGCAAGGTACATCCGGCTGCTGAGGCGATCCTGCAGCTCCCGCGTCTTCCCGCCGAGAAAGAGCACCACGTCGTCGACCATCTCCCGGTAGGCCTCGGAGGTGGTCAGGCCGACCACGCACGGGCCGAGGCACTGGTGCATGTCGTAATAGAGACAGGGACGCGTGAGGGCGTTCTTCCCTTTGGTGATGACGAGGTCGCAGCTCCGCAGCTTGAACTGGTCGGCGACGAGCTTGAGGATCCGGCGCGCGGTGCCGGCGAAGAAGGGCCCGAAGAAGAGGTCTCCCTTCCTCCGGTCCATCCGCCGTGTGAAGACCACCCGCGGGTAGTCCTCGGACATGGTGACTTTGAGGTAGGGGTAGCTCTTATCGTCCCGGAGGAGAATGTTGTAGCGCGGCTGGTGGGCCTTGATGAGGTTGTTCTCGAGGAGGATGGCCTCGAGCTCGTTGTTCGTGGTGACGAAGTCGATCCCATCGATCTCGTTGATCAGCGTCATCGTCTTGGCGTCCCGCGCCCCCCGGCCGACGATGTATGACGTCACCCGGTTCCGGAGGTGCCGTGCCTTCCCGACGTAGATCACCTCGCCCGCCGAGTTCTTGTGCAGGTACACCCCGGGCCGTTCGGGGATCTCTTTGAGGCGGAGTTTGAGGCGGTCGAGGCGATCGGACATCAGGCGGAGGTAGAACAAGAATCAGGAGCGGCGTCATCCTGGGATGGGACCTATGGGACTTATGGGACAAATGGGACGGATGAGCTCATCGGTCCCATCAGTCCCATCAGTCCCATAGGTCCCATTAGTCCCATCAGACAACCGTCCCCAGAAACCCCGCCGCCGCCACCCGAAACTCGTCCGTCCACTCGTGCCCTCCCTCGAACACGAGCGGCGTCACCCTGGTTCGCCCCTGCAGCGAGTTCAAGTCTTTCTTGAACTTTTCGTCCGTGTACCACTCGTCGCGCACCCCGCGGGCGAGAAGCATCGGCGGGAGGACGGCGGCCGGGTCGTCGCGGATCTCGTCCGGGACATCGCCGCCGAGGAGGATCAGGCCGGCAGGATTAGCGGAGTACGCCGCGGCGCGGGCGGCCATCGTGGCTCCCTGGGAGAAACCGAGGAAGACCAGCGTCCGGGGGCTTCCGAGCGCCTCCACCACCTGCCGTACGTAGGCGACGTTATCGGCGATCGCCAGCTCCCGGTCGAGGCTGGTCATCCAGCTCGCCACGATGCTCCCCGAGCGTGTGTAGAAGGGATGGAGCGCCTGGACGGAGGCAACGTTCCAGCCGGCGATCCCGGGGATCGTTTCCAGCTGCTCCAGGTTCGTTTCCGCTGACTCTGCATAGCCGTGAAAGCCGACCAGGAAGCGATCGGCGCCGCGGTCCTCGACGAGGACGCGGCCGTGCGTGGGGGTCTCGATGGTCCGGACGATCATGATTCAGCGCGCTGACTAGTCAACCTATTGACCAGTCATCCGGCCGACATTCTATCCGGTTGCGTAATGCGCCGCCTGACTGGAGAATGCGCGCCGTGGTTCACCTGATCGTGGTCGTCCCTTGCTTCAACGAGGAGCACCGTCTCCCGGTCGAAGACTTCCGCCGCTTCGCCCTCGCAGGGGCTCGGGTGGAGATCCTCTTCGTCGACGACGGCAGCACCGACGGGACGCTGCGCCTGCTGGAGTCGCTGCGGGACGCCGATCCTGCCCGCTTCTCCGTCGTGTCGCTGGAGCAGAACCGCGGGAAGGCGGAAGCGGTCCGCCGGGGGATGCTGGCGGCCCTCGAGCGCAAACCGGACTTCGCCGGCTTCTGGGACGCCGACCTCGCCACCCCCCTGTCCGAGATCCCCGGCTTTCTCCACGTCTTCGCCAGCCGTCCGGAGATCGACATGGTCTTTGCCGCGCGCGTCCGGCTCCTCGGCCGTTCGATCAGCCGCAATCCGGGGCGTCATTACTTCGGCCGGGTCGGCGCGACCCTCATCTCTTCCTCCCTCGGCCTGGCGGTCTACGACACCCAGTGCGGCGCGAAGCTCTTCCGGGCCGGCGAAGCGATGCGCGCCCTGTTCGCCGAGCCGTTCCTCTCCCGCTGGATCTTCGACGTCGAGATCATCGCCCGCTTCGTGCGGCAGCGCGGCCGCGACGCCGCCGCCCGTGCGATCTACGAGCTGCCCATCGCCACCTGGCACGACGTGCAGGGATCGAAGGTGAAGTCGACCGACTTCGGCCGCGCGTTGAAGGATCTATGGAAGATCCATCGCGCTTACAATCGCCGGTCATGATCGACGCTTTGAACGAGGTCACCGATCTCTCGCTCTCGTCCCTGGCGCAGGGCCTCATCGGATCGGAAGTGCTGAAGGTCTCCCGCGAGGTCACCGCCCTGGTCCGCTCGGGCCGCTCCGTCGCCAACCTGACCGTCGGCGATTTCTCGCCGGAGCAGTTCCGGATCCCGAAGCCGCTGGAGCGGCTGATCATCCGGAACATCGAGGCCGGCAAGACGAATTATCCGCCCTCGGAGGGAACGCTCGAGTTGCGCGAGAGTGTGGTGGCCTTCTCCAAACGAGCTCTCGATCTCACCTTCCCCGTCGAGTCGACGATGGTCGCCGGCGGCTCCCGCCCCATCATCTATGCAGCGTATGCGGCGGTCGTCGATCGCGGCGACAAGGTGATCTACCCGACGCCGTCCTGGAACAACAATCACTACACCTACCTCGTCGGCGGCCAGCCGGTCGAGCTGGTGGTCGGCGCCGGCACGAACTTCATGCCCACCGCCGACATGATCCGCCCGCACGTCCGCGAGGCGCGACTCATCGCCGTCTGCACGCCGCTCAACCCGACCGGCACGGTCATGGCGAAGTCGGAGGTCGAGGCGATCGCCCGGCTGGTCGTGGAAGAGAACGAGCGCCGAGCCGAAGCCGGCGAGCGGGCGCTGTTCCTCCTCTGGGATCAGGTCTACTGGATGCTCACCTTCGGCGAGCACCGGCACTGGACTCCGCCGCAGGTCGTCCCGGAATCGGCCGCCTACACGATCTTCGTCGACGGCATCTCCAAAGCCCTCGCGGCGACCGGGATCCGCGTCGGCTGGACCATCGCGCCGCCGGCGGTGGTGAAGCGGATGTCCGACATCATCGGCCACATCGGCGCCTGGGCTCCGAAGGCGGAGCAACTCGCCGTCGCCGAGTTCCTCCAGCAACCCGACGACATCGCGTCCTTCCACGAGACCATGATCCGCGAGCTCCGCCTCCGACTCGACACCCTCTACGACGGCCTGATGCGGATGAAGCAGGACGGACTCCCGGTCGACGCCATCGCCCCGCAGGGCGCCATCTACCTCTCCGCGCAGTTCAACCTCGTCGACCGCCTCGGCACGAACGAAAAGATCCGCCAGTTCCTCCTCGAACAGGCAGGATTCGCCGTCGTCCCCTTCCAGGCCTTCGGCCTCAAACGCGAAGACGGCTGGTTCCGCCTCAGCGCAGGGGCGGTGAGCGTGCGGGATTGCGAGGAGGGGTTGCAGAGGGTGAGGGCGGCGTTGAAGGGGCTGTGAGAAAGACCTTTCACGCCGAGGAACGCGCGGTGGTCTTTTCTGTCGCCCGCTACGCGGGCTCACCTGGTGGGTACGCGTTGTACCCGGCCTGAAGGCCGGGCCTACAGATCCTTCGCTGCCTACGGCAGCTGAGAGACGGCAATAACTCGTTGGGGTTCTGCTCCGCCGCGGAGCGGCGAAAGAGTGTAGCCCCGTGCGTTAGCCCGGGGAACATGCGTTTCCCCGGCTCAGCCGCGGAGCGGCGAAAGAACGTTTTGCGAGTGGCGCGTTCTTTCGCCGCTCCGCGGCTAACTTATGCACGCCGTCGTTTCCCAGGGCTAACGCCCTGGGCTACATTCTGCCGCCGCTCCGCGGCTACTTCTGCACCTCGCATTCCGAGCCGCACACATCGTCCAGGCGCAAAGTCCCAAGGAACCAGCAACCAGCAACTGCCCTACGCCGTGGCCGGCTGTATCTCCGCCAGCGCCATCTCGAGCGCGGCACTCTTCAGCTGCTCCTGCTCCGACAGGTACTCCACCTCTGCCTGGCGGACGGCGATGGTGCCGAATTCTCGGGCGCTGAAGATACAGGCCCAGATCAGGAAGATGTCTTCGAAGACCACCCAGCCGGCGTGCTCGAGGAAGCGCCACCATTCCGGGTTGGCGACGCCGTAGACCGACTCCGGCCAGAAGATCCCGCGGGCGAAGTGGTCGGCGGCGACGACGACCGTCGCCGTGATGATGACCTTCCAGTCGAGATAGAACGCCAGGAAGGCCAGCGATCCGAAGACGTGGAAGTGGGTCTCGATGCGGCCGCCGCTGAGGTGGATCAACAGCGCCGAGGAGAGCATCTGCGAGGCGGCGATCACGTGGCGGGTCAGCGGCTTCCCGGGACGGAGAAACGCCAGCAGCACCGGCAGGAGCGCGAACCCGGCGCCGGCCAGGATGGCGACCCAGACGTGCATGTGCAGCACGCGCTCCTTCCCTTGCCACGCGTACGGCGAGACGAACAGCGCCGCGCCGATCCCGGCGAGGTACTGCACCACCAGCAGCAGGGCGAACATCTTGTCCACCTTGGCCCGGCGCTCCAGCATCTGCGCGTCGCGCAACTCGGCGGCACGTGCGGCTACGCCCGGATTGGTCACAGCGGCGACTGCGCTCATCTCGTCTCCTTCTTTTCCCGGCTGGAAATCGCACAGCCGAAGACCGGGTGGTCGCCCGACTCCGCCCGCGCGTTCACGATGTCGATGAGGTCGGTGCGGCCGCTGTTGAGTCCCGCGTGCCCTCGCAGCGAAGTGATGCCTCCGGCGAAGCGCAACTTGCCGCCGCCGTCGTACAGAAAGGTCTGCCCGGAGGTGAAGCCCCCGAACAGATCGGCCTCCCGCCCGTTCTCGTCGATGATCACGTTCGCCCGCCGCAGCCGCTTCGCCGAATCGACGACGTCCGTCTGCTCCCATCCCGGCGCAAAGTCCGACGGGCGGTAGACCAGCACATGCGTCCTCACCGACCTGGGCGACTTCTCCAGCACGGCCTGGAGCTCCTGCACGCTGGCGCGGCTGCACGAACAGCGCGGGTGGACGAGCATGACCAGCGACCACTCCCCATCCGCGCGGCGGATGGCGCTCTTGCTCGGCCACTTCGACGGCGCCGTCGCCGCCTCCCCCGGAGTGGTCTCGAACAGGCGTACGGCGCGATATGCGGCCGCGACCGTGCCGGTCCAGATGAGGGCGGCGAGTACGAGAGCGAGCGGAACGATCCAGCGCTTCATGTTTTCTTCTTCAGCGCCAGCAGTGGCGAGATCAACTGTTTGTCCTTGTCGTGAAACTTGATCCGGCTGCTGGTCAGCAGCTCGATCCGTTCACCGAGCGGAATCGCATAGAACTCTGTCGGCGTGACCTGCGCCACGCGGCCATCCGGAAACTGGATGGTCGCCAGATCGAAATTCATCGAGCCAGCTCCTTCGCGATTTAATTCGTAGGATTAGATTCGCGGAGTGTAGGGATTTCACCTCGCCAGGGCAATCAATAACTTTTTGAGCCGTATGGATTTACCGGAGGAGAAGACGCGATCCGGAACTCAGGCCGGCGGCCGATAACTACACGAAGATCCGCGCCTCTTTCAGCTCCCGCAGCTTGTCGCGGATCTCCGCGGCGCGCTCGAAATCGAGGTTCTTGGCGGCGTCCTTCATTTCCTTCGTCAGGCGGCTGATCGCTTTGTCGATGTCCTCGCCGCCGGCGATGTCGAGCTTCGACTTCTGCCCCGGGAGCGGGACGTCGAGGTAGTCGAGGTTCGCCATCTTCACCAGGTCGGAGTCGATCGACTTGATGATCGTCGCCGGCTCGATGCCGTGCTCCTCGTTGTACTTCTGCTGCACCGCGCGGCGGCGGGTGGTCTCGTCGATGGCGAAGCGGAGCGAGTCGGTGATCTTGTCGGCGTACAGCACGGCCACGCCATTGATGTTGCGGGCGGCGCGGCCGATGGTCTGCACCAGCGAGGTCTGCGAGCGGAGGAACCCTTCCTTGTCGGCGTCGAGGATCGCCACACACGAGCACTCCGGCACGTCGAGCCCCTCGCGCAGGAGGTTGATGCCGATCAGCACGTCGTACACACCGAGCCGGTAGTCGCGCAGGATGGCGATGCGCTCCATCGTCTCGACGTCCGAGTGAAGGTAATTGACCTTGATACCGAGCTCCATCAGATACCGCGTCAGGTCCTCCGACATCCGTTTGGTCAGCGTCGTCACCATCACCCGCTCGTTGACTGCCGTCCGCTCGCGAATCAGGCCGATCAGGTCGTCCACCTGCCCCTTCACCGGGCGGATGATGATCTGCGGATCGAGCAATCCCGTCGGACGGATCACCTGCTCGGCGAACAGGCCGCCCGTTTTCTCCAGCTCGTACGGTCCGGGCGTCGCCGAGACGTAGAGAATCTGCCCCAGCTTCCCTTCGAACTCGTCGAACGCCAGGGGACGGTTGTCGATGGCGCTCGGGAGGCGGAAGCCGTACTCGACGAGCGTCGTCTTGCGGGCGCGGTCGCCGCCCCACATCGCCCGCACCTGCGGCACGGTCTGGTGCGACTCGTCGACGACCAGCAGAAAGTCGTTCGGGAAATAGTCGATCAGCGTCGGCGGCGGTTGTCCGGGCGCGCGGCCGCTCAGATGGCGCGAGTAGTTCTCGATGCCGTTGCAGTAGCCGAGCTCCGCGATCATCTCCAGGTCGAACATCGTCCGCTGGGAGAGCCGCTGCGCCTCGAGCAGGCGCTCGTTCGCGCGCAGCTCGACCACCCGCTCGTCGAGCTCCAGCCGGATGTTCTCCATCGCAGTCATCAGCCGCTCGCGGGGGGTGACGTAGTGGGTGCGGGGATAGATGGCCAGGCGGTCGTACTCGCGGCCCGTCGTCCGTCCGGTGATCGGGTCGATGCGGGTCATTTTGTCGATCTCGTCGCCGAAGAATTCGATGCGCACCGCGTCGTCTTCATAGGCCGGCCAGACCTCGAGCACGTCGCCGCGCACCCGGAAGTTGCCGCGGGCGAGGTCGTACGGCGTCCGCTCGTACTGCATCTCCGTCAGCTTGCGGAGATACTCGGTCATCGGCTTCTCGGTCCCCCGCTCGAAGAAGAGGAGCATGCCGTAGTAGAGCTCCGGCTCGCCGATGCCGTAGATGCAGGAGACCGAGGCGACGATGATCACGTCGCGGCGCTCGAACAGAGCCTTCGTGGAGGAGAGCCGCAGCTTGTCGATCTCGTCGTTCTTGGTCATCTCCTTTTCAATGTAGAGATCGTTCTGCGGGATGTACGCCTCGGGCTGGTAGTAGTCGTAATACGAGACGAAATACTCGACCCGGTTCTCGGGAAAGAAATTCTTGAACTCCTGATAGAGCTGCGCCGCGAGGATCTTGTTGTGGCTGAGGACCAGCGTCGGCCGGTTGACGGCTTCGATGACCTTCGCGACCGTGAACGTCTTCCCGGAGCCAGTCACGCCGAGGAGCACCTGATGCTTCTCGCCGGACTCGAGCCCCTCCGTGAGCTGCCGGATCGCCTCCGGCTGGTCACCCTGCGGCTGGAAAGGAGAGATGAGGTTGAAACGGGACATGGGGTGCATCCTATCGGATGGTTGCTGGTTACTGGTTGCTGGTTGTCTGCGCCTCTTCGCTTGGGCGGCACTCGGGGCAAGTGCCTCGCCAGCCCGAAAGGCCCAGACAACCGACAACCAGCAACGGCGCGCTTCTCAGCGCCTGGCCATCTGCTTCTTCGACTCCGCGAGCAACGGCCCCAGAAGCTTCTTCACCTCCTGGGGATCGTCGAAGTAGTAGCCGGCGATGGTGATGGTGTGGATGGCCCGCCCCTGGCGGATGATGAAGATATTGCCGACGTAGCTTTCGTTCTTCAGCAGGGCGGCGTACCCCTCGTCGGCGGTGTTCCGGAGGAGCGCCGGCGCGTCGACGATCTTTGCGTCGCCGGCGAACGCGACGCCCGCTTTGACGCCGACTTTCTGCATCTGGTAGGACTGCACGGCGTTGAGCGCCTGCGGGTGCACCTCGGTGATCGAGGAGATGACCACCGGATCCTCGTCCTCGCCCATCTCCCGCGAGTCGTACCCATATTGAATCGTGCGCGTCCCGAACTGGCGCAGGACCGTGAGGCTTTCGGCGGCCGGGTTGTAATCCTCGTAGCCGAACGGCTCGAGCGCCTTCGCGTTCAGCACCAGCAGCTTCTCATCCGCGGTCGGCGGCAGCGGGTTGGTGACGCTGCGGACCGTCAGCCAGATCACGAAAGCGAAAGAGGCGATGCCCATCAGGCCGCCGAGGCCGGCGAAGATGAAGACCCAGCGCCGCTGCTTCGGCGTCATCGCTTCTGCGCGCGCGCGTTGATCTTGCGCGCCGCCGCTTCGAGACGGGCCGCTTCCGCACCGGTCACGCGGTTGTCCGAGATGGCATCCTGCATCGACAGGAGGAACGGCTGCAGGGCCTGCATGGCCACGCGCTCCTGGCGATAGTTCTCGCGCATCCGGGCGATCTCCGCGTCGAGAGACTTTTTGCGCTCCGCGGAAACGTCGGGGGCGTACATCCCGCGCATCTCCCCCACCGACATGCCGATCGCGAAGTCCATGAACTCGGTGAAACCGCCGCGGGAAAGGAGCGCCCCGCCCACGAAGATCACCAGCAACGCGAACACGCCGGCCGCGCCGCAGCCATAAGTCAGCCACTGCGGCAGGACTGCCTTCGGGGAGGGCGAAGAGTAGTAATCCGCAGGCCAGCGGAACCCGCGTTTGTCGTCGCTTTCTTGCAGCACCGTCATCGGGCTCGACAGGTTATCATGTGCCCAATGGCTGCATTGTCCAACGTCACCGTCCTGATTCTCGACGACAACCCGCTGGTGCTCAAGCTGGGCCGGGCCCTGCTGGAGCGGGAGGGTTGCACCGTGCTCACCGCGTCGAGCTGGATCGAGTTCAACCACGTCCTGGCGAGCAACACGCCGGACATCATCTTCCTCGACGTCAACCTGCCGAGCATCAAGGGCAACCGCCTCAGCGAAGTGCTCAAGTCCCAGTCCAACAAGAAAGACATCCCGATCGTGCTGATCTCCGACTTGCCGGAGCGCTCGCTCGAAGAGATGTTCCCCAGCTCCGGCGCCAACGCCTGGATGCGCAAACCGCTCACCCGCGACAAGATCGTCGACATGATCACGCGGTACGTGCCGGCGGCACGGTAGGTCAAAAAGCGTTGCTGGTTGCTGGTTCCTTGTGAGTCTACGCACGAGCGTCAGGCGCTGCTTCACAAGCAACCAGTAACCAGCAACCCCGTCATCCCCGTCCTAACCACTCCGGCAGCTCCCGGATACTCTCAAGCCGCGTCAGCTCCCCCGCGACTTCGTCCGGCACGTGCTCGTGGGCCCAAGTCGTGTAATAGGGAATGTGCACGGCCATCGCGCCCGCCTCGATCGCCGGGAGCACGTCCGACTTCACCGAGTTCCCGATCATCAGAAACTGCCCCGGGGCGATGCCGGCGCGGGTGATCACGCGGCGGTACGTATCCGTGTTCTTCTCGCTGACGATCTCCACCGCCGCGAAGTGCTCCCCCATGCCCGAGCGGGCCAGCTTCGACTCCTGGTCGAACAGGTCGCCCTTCGTCAGCAGCATCAGCCGGTAGCTCCGCGACAGCGCCGGGATCGTCTCGGCGACTCCGTCGAGCAGCTCCACCGGCGCGCTGAGCATGTGATGCCCCCATTCGATGATGCGCTGGATCTCACTCCCGACGATCTCTCCCTCGGTGAGCTCGATCGCGGTCTCGATCATCGACAGGATGAAGCCCTTCACCCCGTAGCCGAAGTGCCGGAGATTGCGCATCTCCGTGGCGAACAGCCGCTGGCGCACCCACTCCTCCGAGTGATGCGCGGCCAGCATCGCCGCGAATTGCTTCTCCGTGGCCTGGAAATTCGACTCGTTGTGCCACAACGTGTCGTCCGCGTCGAAAGCGATGACCTCGAACATCGTCAGAGCTGGTTTCCGCTCGTGTCCCCGCTCGTCTCGGTCGACGTTTCGGGGGGCACATCGGTCGACGGCGCGGGCGACTCGGCGCTCTCCCCTGCCTGCGCCGAGGCGTCGTTCGCGGCCTGCGTCGGCTCCCCCTCCTTCGGCTGATACATCGGCCGCTGGAGGTAATACGGCAGCTTCGCGACATTCACGCCGGCGCCGCTGCAATCCTTGTCCGGCTCCTGGCCGGCGACGAACGCCTGCATCACCACGCGCGCGCACGGGCCGGTGCCGCGCAGACCGCTGCGCAGATCCATCGGCACGACCACCACGCCGGGCGGCGGCTCGAAGTCCGGCTTGCCGACCCGCAGCTTCTGCTCCTCGAACTGCTTGAAGATGTCGATCCAGATCGGCAGCGGCACGTCGGCGCCGGTGGCGCCGCCGCCGAGCGACTTCGACGGATCGTCGTAGCCGGTCCAGACCCCCACGGTGTACTCCGGCGAGAAGCCGATGAACCACGCGTCCGTGTAGCCGTTCGTCGTCCCGGTCTTCCCCGCCAGCGGATCGGCGAGCGTGTGCGCCGCGTACGCGGTGCCGCGGTCGATCACACCCTTCATCATGTACGCGAGCTCGAACGCGACCTGCGGCGTCGTCGCCTCGGAGAGCACCGGCTGCTGCTCCTCCAGCACCCGCTCGGCCTGGTCGGCGATTTTGAGGATGTAGCGCGGCTTCGTGTAGACCCCGCTGTTGACGAAGACGTTGTACGCGGCCGTCATTTCCAGCGGCGACACGCCCGCGGCGCCGAGCGCCAGCGACGGATACTTCTGCAGGTCGGCGGTGACGCCGAGCCGGCGGGTGAAATCGACGATCCGGTCGCCGCCGGTCATCATGTACGTCTTCACCGCCGGCACGTTGATCGACAGCTCCAGCGCGCGCTGGATCGTCACGATGCCGGCATACTTGCCGTAGTAATTCTTCGGCGCGTAAATCTGGTTGCCGACCGGAATCGCGATCGGCGCGTCGAACAGCGTGTCCGCCGGCGTCAGTCCGGTCTCGAACGCCGCCCCGTAGACGAACGGCTTGAACGCCGATCCCGTCTGCCGGCGCGACTGCACCGCCCGGTTGAACTTCGAGTACGCGAAGTCGTAACCGCCCACCAGCGCCCGGATCTCCCCGCTCTTCACGTCGAGGATGACCACCGCCCCCTGCACCACTGGCATCTGGTCGAACATCCACTTGCGGGTCTGCGTCTTCACATCCTCCTGCTGGAGGACGTGGATCATGTCGCCGCGCTTCAGCACCCCGTCCAGCGTCTTCTTCCTCGTCCACGCCCAGGCCGTCGGATCGAGCTCGAGCCTCTCCCGGTGCACCCGGACGGTCATCCCGTCCTTCCGGACGTCGAGGACGATCGCGGGATAGAGCTTGTCGGTCTGCGCCGGCTCGTTGCTCCAGCTCGGGTCGCGATAAGTCTCGGGATCCAATCCCTCGGCGACGAGATTCCGCGTCGGCCGCCGGAAACCGCGGCGCTTGTCGAACTTCCGCAAACCGCGCTGCAAGGCACCCTCGGCGATCTGCTGGATACGCAGGTCGAGCGTCGAATAGACCTTCAGGCCGCTGTTGTAGAGATCCTCGGCGCCGAACTTTTCGTCCGGGTGATGCTCGATGTACTGGCGGATCTGCTCGGTGAAGTACGCGCCGACGCGCGGCGCCTCCTCTTTATACGTCCCCAGCACGATCGGCGCGTTCACCGCCTGGTCGTACTGCTGGCGGTTGATGAAGCGCTCGGTCAGCATCCGCCGGAGCACGTAATCGCGCCGGTATTTGGCGCGGTCCGGGTGCGTCATCGGGCTGTAGTACATCGGCGAGCGGATCAGCGCCGCGATCACGGCCGCCTCGGGGAGGGTCAGCTCTTTCGCATGCTTGCCGAAATACATCCGCGACGCCGCCTCGACGCCATAGGCGCCGTGGCCGAGGTACACCTGGTTCGCGTACAGCTCGAAGATCTGGTCCTTGGTGAAATCCTTCTCGATCTGCACCGCCAGGAAGGCCTCGTTGATCTTCCGGCGGAACGTCTTCTCGGGAGTCAGGAAAACCTGCTTCGCGAGCTGCTGCGTGAGCGTCGACGCACCCTGTGCGTGCCGGCGCTCGATGATGTCCTTGATCGCGGCCCGCACGATGGCCTTCGGGTCGACCCCCCCGTGCTTGTAGAACTCCGAGTCCTCGGTGGCCACGATGGCGTTGATCAGCACCTGGGCCATGTCCCGTTTCGGGACGACGATCCGCTTCTGGATCGAGTATTCGGCGAACGGCACGCCGTTGCGGTCATAGATCCGGGTGATGATCGCCGGCTGATAATCGGCCAGCTTCCTGACCTGCGGCCTCCGCACCGCATGCGCGAACAGGAACCCCGCCGGAATCCCGAGCGCCGCCGCGATCAGCAACGTCAGCAACCGCGACCGCCGGCGCGACGGGGGCGTCTGGGGAATGAGCTGATGGTCGGCGTGGTCGGCGGGTTGGTCTGTCACAGATAAAGTTAACCACTAGCGAGGCGGGAAGTCATCCCGAGAAGGGTTACTGGTTGCTGGTTGCTTGGGAGTAACCAGCTGCCACAGCCGCCGTAGGCGGCGGAAGATCGGTAGGCCCGCCCTTCAGGGCGGGTATCGTGCGGCCCCATGCAGGCGAGTCCGCGAAGCGGGCGACAGAACAGCGGTCCGCGCAAACCCCTATGCTGTCGCCCGCTTCGCGGGCTTCCTCGTCTCCTCGGGCTTTACCCGGCCTGAAGGCCGGTCTACAGATCTTTCGCCGCCTTCGGCGGCTTCGGCGTGATCGTTCCTGCGAAACGAAAGGGCGATCCTTCGCGGCCTCCGCGGATGTGACTGTTACAGGTGACTCGCAGACTTCGGCCAGGCGTTGAGTCCCAAGCAACCAGCAACCAGCAACAACCCACGCGCTCTTGTAGAATCCAACTCGAATGTCGGTGTCCCCCATCTCTCCCCCCAAACAGGACTGGGCACGCCTGGTGGGCGAGTCCATCAAGCAGCATGGCGTCTGGCACACATACACCAAGCTCCTCGAGGCGCGCCGGGCGTATCCGGACGACCTCTCCCTGCGCGGATACGTCGAGATCCTCCGCAACAACATCGTCCAGGATCTCCTGGCCCATCCGAAAGGCCTCAATGCGGTGCCGAAACTGAGCGCCGACTTCCTGACCAACTTCGACCGCTTCGACCTCAACGCCCAGGAGGGCTACCTGGTCTCTCTCATCGACGGGCGCATGGACGTCCAGAAACTGATGATCCTCAGCCCGTTCGATCCGTTCAACACCATCTTCATCCTGGCGAAGCTGCAGCACGAGCGCGCCATCACGGTGCCTTGATGACATTCGCCTTATCGCTGCTCGAGCGTCTCCCGACCCCCATCGCCGTCGTGGCGGACAACGGTGCGACCCGCTTCCGCAACCGCGCCTTCGAACAGGCCTTCGGCTCCGACGCCGCCGACTGGCTCCAGGAGGCCGCGCGCGCCGTGGCCGGCGAGCGCGGCTGGCTGCAGGGCTTCTTTCTCGAGCACGAAGACGAGCACCTGACGCTCGACGTCGAGATCGAAGGGCGCGTCTACCGCATCGATCGCCTCATGCGCATCGACGAGGACGGCCCCGGCGTCGCGCTCTCGTTCGAAGACGTCACCCAGCAACGCGAGGCCGAACAGGCCAAGTCCGACTTCACCGCGCAAATCGTGCATGACTTGCGCGGCCCCCTCTCCGGCATCCAGGGAACGCTGGAGTTCGTCCTCGCCCAGGAAGGAAACAAGCTCGACTCCCTCTACTCCGACCTGTTGCAGGAGGCCCATCGCGAATCCGAGCGGATGATGAGCCTCATCAACGAGATCCTCGACTTCTCCAAGATCCAGTCGGGCAACTTCACCGTCGAAAAAGAGCCGGTCCGGGTGGCCGGGGTCCTCAAACGCGCCGTCCGCAGCCTCCAGTCCGTCGCCGCGCGCGACGAGATCTTCCTCCTCAGCGCTCACGGCCGCGACATCCCCCAGATCATCGGCAGCGTCGAAAAACTCACCCAGGCCGTCATCAACCTGATCTCCAACTCCCTCAAATTCACCCCGAAGAAGGGCCTGATCTCCGTCGGCGCCCAGATCGTCCGCAACGGCGACGTCCCCGACGCCATCGTCGTCACCGTCACCGACACCGGCATGGGCATCCGCGCGGACGAAATCGAGCAGATCTTCGACAAATACAAGCAGAGCAAAAACAAGTCGTTCCGCGGCGGCGGCGGCACCGGGCTTGGCCTCTACATCGTCAAGCAGGTCGTCGAAGCCCACGGCGGCGAAGTGAGCGTGGCGTCCATCGAAGGAGTGGGCACCAGCATGGTGCTGCGCCTGCCGGTGAAACGGGCGGCGTAGAGGCCCGCCACTGGCGTCCCCGCATTCCAAAAGCTACACTTCCCTCCGTTCCAAATTCACTTACGAACGGACCTGGGATTCAGGCACGGCAACGGCCGTGGAGGACATCCTCATGATCATCCGCAGCGAGGGACGCGGCCTTCTGGTCGCCTCGACCGTCTTTCTCACGTCGTGTCTCGCGGTGCCGCGGCCCGCGCCCGTCGAGCCGGCAGCAGCCGCGGCACCAGCGGCGACCATGGCCGCGAAGCACGAGCCGGCCTCCCCGGCGCAGGCGCGAATCGTCATCCCCGAAGACTGGCGCAAGCGGCATCCCTTCTCCCAGCGCTTCCCCGAGCTGCAGGCCGAATCCGGCCGGCACGTCATCGATCTCGCGGCGATGCGCTTCGAGACCGACGACCTCGTGTCGGTCTCTTCGAACGGCCAGCGCGTTCATGCGATGCCCGACCTCAGCACCTTCGCGCGCGAACTCGACACCCTCCCCTTCCTCACCACCGGCAAAGACTATTTCATCGTTCAGGCGAAGAGCGCCGCCGACCAGAGCGCGCTTCGCGCCTGGCTGGAATCGAATGAGATCCCGATTCTCGACTACATCCCGCAACTGGCGTATCTCGTGCGCGCCTCGCAGGAGGATCGGGCGCTGCTCGAGCAGCGCCCCGAGGTGTTCTGGGCCGGCCAGTACTCGCCGGCCTTCCGCGTCGACCCGCTCCTCGACTTCATCATCGACGAGAACCCGGCGCAGAAGATCCAGCTCCGCGCGCTCTTCGACGTCGACAGCGAGAAGGAAGTGAAGCTGCTGCTCGACCGCCTCGCCGCCCTCGGCCTCAGCGATCCGCAGGCCACTCGCCGCGCCCGCGACTGGAGCATCCGCGTGGAAGGGACGGCGGTCAGTGCGCGGAGCATCGCGCTCCTCCCCGGCTGTCTCTGGGTCGAGCGCTACGTCGCGCCGCACGTCAGCAACAACACCGCGCGCTCGTCGGCGAACATCGTCACCGGACGCGGAGCGCTGAACGGGCCGATCATGGACGTCGAGAACGTCTGGGCCCGCGGCATCCGCGGAGAAGGGCAGATCGCGTCCGCATCCGATACCGGACTCTCCACCGGCACCCTGGCCACGCTGCACCACGACTTCGGCCAGCAAGGCTCCGGCACCAATCCCCTGCGCGTGCTCGCCTGCTATGCCCTGGGGCGCATCGGCAACTGCAATGACGACCAGACCGCCGGCGGCGGGCACGGAACGCACACCTCGGGGTCGATCGTCGGAAACGGATTCCGTTCCGGCTCGTCTCCCTCGACGAACTCGTTCCCTTCGACCTCCTACGCCGGCACGGCTCCGAAAGCGCAGTTCGTGTTCCAGTCGATCATGGATTCCGGCGGAGGGCTCGGCGGCATTCCGGGAGACCTCAGCACGCTCTTTCAGCAGGCCTACAACGACGGCGCGCGCGTCCACTCCAACTCCTGGGGCTCCGACACCAACGGCCAGTACACGATCCTCTCCCAGGAGGTCGACCAGTTCACGTGGCTGCACAAGGACATGGTCATCACCTACTCCGCCGGAAACAGCGGCCGCGACACGATCAGCCCCGGCCCGATCGACGGGATCATCAATCTCGACTCGATGGGCGCTCCGGCCACGGCCAAGAACTGCATCGCCGTGGGCGCCTCAGAGAATTACCTGCCGAGCTTCGTCTACGAGTTTCCGGCGGGCGACTGTACGTCGTCCAACGGCATCGAGCAGAAAACGTGGGGCTGGTTCAACAACACGAACTTCGGCACTGCTCCCATTTCCACCGACCTGATGGCCGACAACGCCAACGGCATGGGGGCATTCTCCTCCCGCGGCCCGACCGATGACGGCCGCTTCAAGCCCGACTTGGTCGCGCCCGGCATCGCCATCACCTCCACCCGCACCGACGTGAACCAGGCCTACGATCACTGGGGCGTCTGCGCGATTCCGGCCGGCTTCCGTCCGTACTACACCACCCAGGGCGGAACCTCGATGGCCAACCCGCTGACCGCCGGGGCGGCCACGCTCGTGCGGCAGTACTACGCCGACGGCTGGCACGCCAACAACAGCACCGTCACCAACGTCTCCCCGGTGCCGGCACAGGGGTTCAATCCCTCGGCGGCGCTGGTCAAGGCGACGCTGATCAACGGCGCGTGGGACATGAGCCCGGGCCAGTACGGCACCGGGGCCACGAAGGAGATTCCGGCCGCGTGGGACACCGGCAAGACCCTGCCGAACAATACCGAAGGCTTCGGCCGCGTCGACGTCGAGAAATCGCTCTTCCCCGGCTCCGGCTTCCAGGATGCCGCCGGCAAGCGGCTCAAGGTTCACGACGTGACGTCCGGCCTGCAGACCGGCGGCAGCAGCAACTTCACCTTCGACGTCGGCGGCAACGGCGACCCGCTCATCGTCACGCTCGTCTGGACCGACCCGCAGGCGGCTACCGGAGCGGGCACGAAGCTGGTCAACAACCTCGACCTCACCGTCACCGCGCCGGGAGGAGCGACGACCTACTTCCCGAACGGCGTCGACAAGACCTCCGGCGCCGACACGCTCAACAACGTCGAGCAGGTAAAGGTCACGAGCCCGCTCACCGGGCTGTGGACCATTACCGTGGCCGGCACCAACGTCCCCGGCAACGCCGAGAGCGGGAGCAACACCCAGCCGTTCGCGCTGGTGATCTCCGGAGAGTCGTGCACGACCGCTCCGAGCGTCCCCGGAGGAGTGAACGCCACCGCCTCGGGGCCGAACCGCATCACCGTCACCTGGACTGCGTCCACCGGCTCCCCTGTCTCCTACAAGGTCTATCGTGCCGGCCCCGGCGCGAGCTGCCCCGTCTCCGGCTATTCGCTGCTCGCCACCGTTTCCGCGCCCACCGTCACCTATGACGACTTCACCGCGAGCGGTGGCGGCACCTACTCCTACAAAGTCACCTCGGTCGGCTCGTGCGAGTCGGCGCTCTCAGCGTGCGACAGCGCCACCGCCACCGGCGCCTGCACGCTTCCGCCGGCCTTCGCCGGACTGGCGAGCGTGACCCCGCCGAACGCCGCCACCTGCACGCTGGCTCTCGCCTGGGCGGCCGCCTCCGGGAGCTGTTCCGGCCCCGTCACCTACAACGTCTACCGTTCGACGAGCGCCGGCTTCACTCCTTCCCCGGCGAATCGCATCGCGCTCGGCCTGATCGCCGTCGCGTACACCGACGTCAACGTCTCTGCCGGCACGACCTACTACTACAACGTCCGCGCGGTCGAGAATGGGGTCGAGGAAGGCAATACGGTGCAGCAGAGCGGAACCGCCGGCGGGCTGCTCACCGAGGCATACTTCGAAGACTTCGACGGCCTGGCGGATGGGAACCTGGCCGGCTTCACCCTCTCCGGCACCGGCACCGCGGACTGGCGCGGCGTGATGGCCTGTTCGCCGAACCAGAGCGCCGGCAAGGTGTTCCGGTTCGGCGGCGCCGGCTGCACGGCGAACTACCAGGACAACGCCGCTGCATTGGCGGTCATCAACGGTGCCACCGGAATCGTGGTCCCGGCCGGCGCCACCAAGGGCCGGCTCGACTTCTGGCACCGGTTGGCCTTCGAAGGGGGGTTCGACGGCGGAGTCATACGCATCCGGCGGCTCGGCGACGCCGGCTTCACCTACGTCCCAACGTCGGCAATCCTGCTCGGCAACTACAACGCCAGCGCCTTCGGACAGGCCGTCTGGGGCGGAACCTTCAACGCGGCGATGACCAACAGCATCATCGACCTCGACGCCGCCTGCAACGCCATCGCAGGGAACACCAACGGCTGCGCGGGGAAAACGCTTTTCATCGCCTTCACCGCGCTCACCGACTCCTCGATCGTCTACCCCGGCTGGTCCATCGACGACGTGAAGATCACCTACGAGACACCCTGTGTCGCCTGCACGCCTCCCGGCGCACCGACCGGCCTGGCGCTCACCGCGCCTGCCGCCAACACCGTGCACCTCGCGTGGAGCTCCGGCGCTCCGGCCGGCGTCAGCTACAACATCTACCGCGAGACAGGCGCGTGCCCCATGGGCAGCACGCCGGTGCGCATTGCCACAGGCGTGACCGGCACGAGCTTCGACGACACCGGCGTGGCCGGCGGGACGACCTACCGCTACATCGTGCGCGCCGTCTCCGTCGCCGGCTGCGAGTCCGGCAGCTCCGCGTGCCAGAGCATCGGCGCCAGCGGACCATCGCTGGCGCCGCCGCCGAACCTCACCGCCACCGCCACAGGTACTTCCGCCGTGATCGTCACCTGGGGCTCCGTCGCCGGGGCGGCCAATTACATCGTGGAGCGCAGCCTCGACAACAGCGCCTTCACCACCATCGGCACTACCACCGGCTCGTCGATAGTGGACGGCGGCCGCACCGCCAACACGTCGTATCTCTACCGCGCCCAGGCGCGGAACGGCGGCGGCACCCTCTCCAACAAGAGCAACAAAGACGCCGCGACCACCATCATCTACGCCGACACTCCGCTCGTGGCTGGCACCTCGCCCGTCGAAGCCGTACACCTCACCCAGCTCCGCACCGCGATCAACGCCATGCTCGACCTCGCGAACCTCTCCCCCGCCACCTTCACCGACCCCACGCTCACCGCCGCCACGACGATCATGAAGCGCCTCCACGTCACCGAGCTGCGCACGAACCTCGACGCCGCCCGACTGGCCCTCGGCCTCCCGACACTCACGTACACCGACCCCTCCATCACCGAAGACGTCACCGTAGTGAAGGCAAGTCACATCGAACAACTGCGCAACGGCACGAAGTAACACGACACGAGGGAGGAAGAGGCCATCAGGCCTCTTCCTCTCTCCCCTTACGGCGAGACGCCGTCCGCCGGCGGGACGCCGCCGGTCCAGCCCGCGCGACGCGGGCGCTCCACGCGCGGACGTACGGTTTGCGATGAATGGCGTCACGCGTCGCTTCGATCCACGCACGACCGATTCGCGAGGAGCGCGGTCATGCGCCGGAGCGCCGACGTCGCGTCGGCTGGCCCGGCGGCGTCCCGCCGGCGGACGGCGTCTCGCCGTAAGGGGAGTGACGCACGCCGTGGGTTCTAAATCGCCGCAATCCCGTACGCGATCTCTTCTTCCGTCACGTCCGAGACCACGACGCAATAGCCGACGCGCTTCGGGAAAACCATCACCCGCGCGCTTCCGGTGTTTTTCTTGTCGTGTTCCGTGGCGGCCAATACTTCGGCGCGGTCCAGGGCAGGCAGCGGCGACGGTTCGTAGGCGAGGATGACCCGCTCGATCCGCGAAGCCTCGTCCTGCGACAACAACCCGCGCCGTACCGCAATCGCGTTCGCCCCGATCATCCCCCAGGCCACGGCTTCGCCGTGGGTGATGCCTTCGTAATGGAGCGCGGCTTCGATGCCGTGGGCGATGGTGTGGCCGTAGTTGAGGAGGCGCCGGAGGTCGGCTTCCTTTTCGTCGGCGGAGACGATCTCCGCTTTGACGTGGATGGCTTTGCGCACCATTTCGTCGAGGGAGAAGCCTCCGGCCTCGAACATGTCGAAGAGCGACGGGTCGCCGATGACGCCGCCCTTCAAAGCCTCGTACATTCCGCTGAGGCGCTCGCGCGGCGGGAGGGTGTCGAGGATGGAGGTGTCGGAGATGACGGCGCGCGGGGGAAAGAAGCTGCCGATGAGGTTCTTTCCCTTCGGATGGTTCACCGCCAGCTTGCCGCCGATCGAGCTGTCGACCTGCGCCAGCAGCGTGGTCGGGACGTGCACCAGGTCGATGCCGCGCAGAAAGATCGAAGCGGCGAAGCCGGCGGTATCGCCGATCATCCCGCCGCCGACGACGACGGCCATGGAGTCGCGCTTCGCGCCGCGGTCGAGGAGCTGGGTGATGACCTCGTTCGCGGTGTCGACGGTCTTGTGCTTCTCCCCTTCTCCGATGGTCAGCAGCTCCGCCGCGGGAAACGAGGCCGCGACGGTTTCGCCGAACCGTTCGCGCAGGGCGGTGGAGGTGATGACGAAGACTTTGCCTTTCGGACGCACGAGCGAGCCGACCTGCCCGAGCAGATTGGCGCCCACGAAGACCGGGTAAGACGCCGAGGCCTGGTGGATGGTGAGGAAGGGTGTCATGCCTTCTTCACGGCGATGCCGAGGTCGTCGAGTTGCTTCGTGTCCACCTCGGAGGGCGCGGCGCTCAACAGATCCTGCGCTCTGGCGGTCTTCGGAAAGGCGATCACGTCCCGCAGCGAGTCCGCGCGGGCCATGAGCATGGCGATGCGGTCGACGCCGAGGGCGATGCCGCCGTGCGGGGGGGCTCCGTAGCGGAAGGCGTCGATCAGGAAGCCGAACTGGGCGCGGGCCTGCTCGTCGCTGATGCCGAGGGCACGGAACATGGTCTGCTGGACCTCGGGCTGGTTGATCCGGATCGACCCGCCGCCGAGCTCGAGGCCGTTCAGCACGACGTCGTACGCGCGCGCCAGCGTCGCGCCCGGGTCGCTGTCCATCAATTCCACGTGTCCCGGCGCGGGGGAGGTGAACGGGTGATGCCGCGCGAAGTACCGGCCCGACTCTTCGTCCCACTCGAACAGCGGAAAGTCCGTCACCCAGAGGAAATGCCACGTCTCGTCCGGGATCAGCTTCTCTTCCTTCGCGATCTTCAACCGCAGCGAGCCGAGAACGTCCCACACCAGCGTCGTCTTGCCGGCGACGACCAATGCCAGGTCGCCTTCGTTCGCGCCGAGGGCCGTGCGCAGCGCGTCGTACGACGTGTCGTCGAGAAACTTCTTGATCGACGACCCGCGCTCCGCGTTGAACTTGATCCACACCAGCCCGCTGGCCTTCATCTTCTTCGCTTCTTCGGCGAGATCGTCCAGCTTCTTGCGCGAGAACGCGGCGCCGTTCGGGACGACGATCGCGCGCACCGTCTGCGCTTTCTGGAACGGCTCGAATTCGATCGCCTGGGCCGCCGCGGTGATGTCGACCAGCTCCATCCCGAAACGCGTGTCCGGACGATCGATGCCGTAGCGGTCCATCGCCTCCTGCCACTTCATCCGCGGGAACGGAGTCGTCACCGGGATGTTGGCGATCGGGAAGATCTCGGAGAACAGTCCCTCGATCATCGAGTAGATGAACTCCTCGTCGATGAACGAAGCCTCCACGTCGATCTGCGTGAACTCCGGCTGGCGGTCGCGGCGCAGGTCTTCGTCGCGGAAGCAGCGCGCGATCTGGAAGTAGCGCTCCAATCCCGCCACCATGCAGAGCTGCTTGAAGATCTGCGGCGACTGCGGCAGCGCGTAGAACTGTCCCTTGTGCACGCGGCTCGGCACGAGATAGTCGCGCGCTCCCTCGGGGGTCGACTTGGTGAGGATCGGCGTCTCGACCTCGATGAAGCCGAGGCGGTCGAAGTAATTGCGCGTGGCAAAGACCAGCTTGTGCCGCAGCATCAGGTTGCGCGTCAGCGCGGGGCGGCGCATGTCGAGGTAGCGGTACTGCAGGCGCAGCTCCTCGGCGGCCTCGACGTCGTCCTCGATCGGGAACGGCGGCGTCTCGGCACGGTTCAGGATCTCGATCGACGACGCCACGACTTCAATGTCGCCCGTGGGCAGCTTCGCGTTCTTCTGTGCGTCGGCGCGCTCGACCACGTCCCCGGAGATCCGGACCACGAATTCCGAACGCAGTTCCTTCGCAATAGCCACCAGCTCCGCCGAAGAACCGCGCTCGCGGTCGACGACTACCTGACAGATCCCGGTGCGGTCGCGCAGGTCGACGAAAACCAGCTCCCCGAAATCGCGCTGCTTCTGGACCCAGCCGTGGAGAGTGACCGTTTGACCTGCGTTTTCTTTCCTCAGTATTCCGTTCATCGCTGTGACGAACGATGAGAGATGAGCGATGAGCGATGAACGGAGCACGGGCTCCGCTCATCTCTCATCGCTCATCTCTCATCGCTCAGATACCTTTCCTTCACTTCTACGTAGTGCCGCCACGACATTTCCAGCCGCTCCAGCTCTTTTTCGGTGAGCTCGCGCTTGACGCGGGCCGGAACACCGACAGCGAGCGTCCGCGGCGGGACGATCATCCCTTCGGAGACGACGGCGCCGGCACCGACGAGGGCCGACTCCCCCACCACCGCGCCGCTGAGGACGCGCGCGCCCATGCCGATCAGCGCGCCGCGGTGTACTTTGCAGCCGTGGACGATGGCCGCGTGGCCGACCGTGACCTCCTCGGCGATGATCGTCGGGCCGCCGTCGGCCTCCACGTGCAGCGTGCAGTTGTCCTGGATGTTCGTCCGGGCGCCGATACGGATGAAGTTCACGTCACCCCGCACGACCGTCCCGTACCAGATCGAGACGTCGTTCCCGAGCTCGACGTCGCCGATCAGAACGGCGTTCTCGGCCACGAAAACACGCCCGCCGAGGCGTGGTGTTTTCCCTTCGTAACCGCGGACGATCATGGGGGCGGACTTTAACACGACGCTGCGCGTTACCATGACCGCATGCCCCGGTCACGGTTCTCCCTCGCCGTCGTCTCGTTGCTCTTCCTCGTCGCCGCCCGCCACCGCGCCGTGCAGCACCCCGCGGGCTGGCCGCTCACCGAGCCGCCGCGCGACATCTTCACCTTCTCCCAGCCGGCCCTGGTGACGACGAAACACCTCGCCCTCGACCTCACCGTCGACTTCGAGAGCCGCCGTCTCCACGGCAGCGCGCGGCTCGACATCGAGAACCTCGCCGGCACCCGCACGCTGGTCCTCGACACCTACCAGCTCGACGTCTCCTCGGTCACCCTCGACGGCGGCACCGCCGCGACCTGGTCGTTCGGCGCGACCGGCACGTACGGCAGGCCCCTGAACATCTCGATCGAGCCGGCCACCCGCTCCGTCACCGTCCACTACTCGTCCAGCGCCGATGCTCCCGGCCTCTTCTGGAACACGGCCGAGCAAAGCTACGGCCGGCAGCAGCCGTACCTCTATTCGCTGAACGAGCCGGTCGGGGCGCGGAGCTGGATCCCGAGCCAGGACACGCCGGCGGTCCGCAGCACGTACGAGGCGGTCATTCACGCGCCGCACGGCCTCATGGCGGTCATGTCGGCCGCCGACAACCCGGTGGCGGTCAACGACACCGGCGTCTACCGCTTCACCATGCCGTACCGCATCCCCGTTTACCTCGTCGCGATCGCCGTCGGGCGGCTGGAGTTCCATCCGTTCGACGAGCGCACCGGCGTCTACGCCGAGCCGGAGCTGATCGACGCCGCGGCGTGGGAGCTGGCGTACCTGCCGGAGATGGTCGACGCCGCCGAGCGGATTGCCGGCGAGTATCCGTTCGAGCGTTACGACCTCCTGCTCGCCCCGCCGACCTTCGTCGCCGGGGGAATGGAGCACCCGATGCTGAACATCGTGCAGCCGTTCAGCGTCGTCAGCGGGAACCGTCCGGCAATCCTGCAGCCGAGCAGCCTGGTCGCGCACGAGCTGGCCCACTCCTGGGCGGGCGACGCCACGACGCTGGCGACGTGGAACGACGTCTGGCTGAACGAGGGGATCACGTCGTACCTGACGATCCGGATCCTCGAGGAACTGTCCGGAGACGAGGTGGCCGAGCTGCAGTGGTTCAACAGCCGCCGCAGCTACGAAGGCTACGCGCAGAGCAACCCGGCCGAGTCGGTGCTGCACCGCAATGTCCCCTATCCGGGCGCCGGCTTCGACTCCACCGGCTACACGAAGGGCGCGCTGTTCACCAAGATGCTGGAGGACACGATCGGCCGCGAGCCGTTCGACCATTTCCTCCGCCGGTACTTCCAGATCTTCAAGTACCGCTGGGTCGACGACCAGAATTTCACGGCCCTGCTGCGCGAGCTCGTCCTCGACGGCCGTCCCGGACTGGAAGACGAGCTGCAGCTCAGCACGTGGCTCTACTCCCCCGGCCTGCCGTCGAACACCACCGCCGCGACGTCGTCCGCGATCCACGCCCGCGCTCTCGCGCGCTCCCAGCAGTTCACCACCGGCCGGCCGATCGCCGAGCTGGCGCCCGCGACCTGGACCCCCGAAGAGATCACCCTCTTTCTGCAGCTCTCCTCGGCGCAGGTCGTCCGGTCGCGCATGGCCGAGATCGACGCCGCCCTGAATCTCAGCAGCCGCACCGCCGCGCCGTTCGCCTGGCTGGTGCACGCCATGTACGCCCGTTACGAGCCGGCCACGCCCGCCATCGAGCGCGCCGTCCTGCGCGGAGGCCCGAACGGGACCATCCTCTCGCTCTACACGAGCCTCCTGAACGCCGGCCAGCGCGACCGCGCCCTTGCCCTCTTCGCCCAGGCCCGCGACCGCTACGCGGACAACGTGGAGCGGCAGCTGGAAGCGATGCTGGGACTGAACGGGGCGGCGGCAGCGAAGGCGGCGTAAATGGGACCTATGAGACCTATGGGACCTATGGGACCAATGGGGTTGCCATCAGTCCCATAGGTTCCATCAGTCCCATACGTCCCACCCCCCACACCTGACATTCATCACCTGACAACCCGCCCCTCTCCGCCTAAACTTACCCCATGGCCGACAGCACCAGGTTCCGTCATCGGGGGCGCGAGGTGTCGCGCGTGGAGGCGTTCAGCGACGTCGTCTTCGGATTCGCCCTGACGCTGATCGTGGTCTCGCTGGAAGTGCCGCAGACCTACAAGGAGCTGATGCAGATCATGCGCGGCTTCCCCGCCTTCGCCATCTGCTTCGCCATCCTCACCTGGGTCTGGCACTGCCACCACACCTTCTTCCGCCGCTACGCCCTGACCAACGAGTACACGATCTTCCTCAACACCGTGTTGCTCTTCCTCGTCCTCTTCTACACCTATCCGCTCAAATTCATCTTCTCGATCGTCACCGGGCAGGTCGCCAACCCCTACGGCAACGCCCGGAACCTCTTCGTGATCTACGGCCTCGGCTACGCCGGCATCTTCGCCGTGCTCCTCCTCATGTACCAGCACGCCTGGTCGAAACGGGAGGAGCTGGAGCTGAACGACTACGAGCTCTACGACACCCGTACGGCCATGATCATGTACTCCTCGTACATTGCCATCGGCCTGCTCTCCACCGCCATCGCCATCTTCGCCAACCGGAGCTGGATCGCCTGGGCCGGACTGATCTACTTCCTCATCGGGCCGGTCTCGGCGCTCATCGGGTTCAAACGAGGCACCAAACGGGAGGCCATGGCGACGGCGGCGCTGTCGCCCGAGTAGCCGGGCTATCCCTCATCCGGAATCGCGTGCCCGGCGCCGCCGGCGCGCTCGTACGTCAGGAACGAGAACGGATACTCGTTCTTCTCATCCGCCTCGAAATGCTCGGAATCGACGAGGTGCCACTCCGAGACGTCGTCGAAGTCGGGGAAGAACGCATCCCCTTCGACCTCGGCGTGGACGCGCGTGAGGTACATCCGGTCGGCGAGGTGCATCGACTGCGCGTACACCTGCGCGCCGCCGTTCAGGAAGGCCTCGTCGTCCCCCCTCTCCCGCGCCACGCGCACCGCTTCTTCGAGCGATCCGACGACGATCACTCCCTCGGGACGGTAGCTCGTGTCGCGCGTGATCACCACCGTGGTGCGGCCCGGCAGCGGCCGTCCGACCGACTCGAACGTCTTCCGGCCGGTGAGGAGGTGATGCCCCATCGTCAGCGCCTTGTAGCGCTTCATGTCCGTCGACAGCCGCCACGGCACGCCGTTGTCGCGGCCGATGACGTTGTTGGTCGAAAGGGCGGCGATGACCGAGAGTCTCATACGGCGATCGGCGCCTTGATCGGTGGATGGGGCTCGTAGTTCTCGAGCGTGAAGTCGCTGAACTTGAAGTCGAAGATGGAGCGCACCTCGGGGTTGAGCATCATCGACGGCAACGGCCGCGGATCGCGCGCGAGCTGCTCCTTCGCCTGTTCGAGGTGATTGAGATAGAGGTGCGCATCGCCGAGAGTGTGCACGAATTCTCCCGGTTTCAAGTCACAAACCTGCGCCACCATCAGCGTCAGCAGCGCGTACGAGGCGATGTTGAACGGGACGCCGAGAAAGACGTCCGCGCTTCGCTGATACATCTGGCAGGAGAGCCGGCCGTTCGCGACGTAGAACTGGAACAGCGCATGGCACGGCTGGAGCGCCATCCTGTCGAGATCGCCGACGTTCCAGGCGCTGACCACCAGCCGCCGCGAGTCGGGATTGCGCTTGATGTCGGCGATGACGTTCGCGATCTGGTCGATGTGCCGCCCATCCGCCGCCGGCCAGGAGCGCCACTGGTACCCATAGACCGGCCCGAGATCCCCATTCGCGTCCGCCCACTCATCCCAGATCGTGACCTTGTTCTCGTTCAGAAAGCGTACGTTCGTCTCGCCGCGCAGGAACCAGAGCAGCTCGTAAATGATCGACCGCAGATGCAGCTTCTTCGTCGTCAGCAACGGAAAGCCCGCCCCGAGGTCGAACCGCATCTGATGCCCGAACACCGACAACGTCCCCGTCCCCGTCCGGTCCTCCTTCCGCGCCCCCTGCTCGAGAATCGTGCGGACGAGGGAGAGATAAGCATGCATGGGCCGATTGTATCTCTGCCGCAAGCGGTTGTCGGTCGGCCGAACCGTCGTTACGCGAGCCGCGGAGCGGCGAAAGAATGTAGCCCCGGGCGTGAGCCCGGGGAAAGGAGCGCCCTCCTGGTCAGCCGCGGAGCGGCGAAAGAACGCGCGGTGCCCCGAGAGAACACCTTCAGCCCGCAAGATCGAGCGCGACGGCAAGCGCCCGATTGAGCTGGCGAAGCTTCTCGTCAGAGAGAGACCCGATGTAATCCGTCAGCACCGACTTTTGAAGACTGACCAACTCATCGCAATGGATCGCGCTGTCATGCTTCAACCCTTGATCGATCCCGACCGACACCTGAGAAGAAAGGCCGTGATTCGCCGAGTACACCGGCGCGCAGATGACGGAGGAAAGCCGGGAATCGATTACGTCCTGTCGCCCCACCACGACGAATACTCGCGACCGTCGCGGGTCCGCAGACGGATGCCGGACTCGATACAACTCTCCGCGTCTCACAGCACCTGATACTCGAGGACATCCTCGGCTTCACGATTGAGCTCGTCCGCCAGCTCGTTGAGCCGGGCGGTCTCGCTCCCGTTGCGTACGGGCGCATCTCGCAGCAGTCGGCGAACCGCTTCTTCGACGAAAGCCGTCCGGTCAGAAGCCACGCCATCGATCTGCGCCGCCAGTTCGTCGGGAAGATCTACTTGGACACTCATCGATCAAGAGTAACGGAGATCCCCACGGCCGGCAACGCAATCCTGGGTCATGACGCCACGCTCGATGGCAACGCGGCGCCCGCTTGCTACACTGCGCGGCGCTCATGGAGTACCTCGACAACCACCTTCACATCGGCGGCATCGCCGCCGAACATCTCGCGGAGCGCTTCGGCACTCCTCTCTACGTCTACGACGCCGCGGTCATCCGCAGGCAGATCGAGATCGTCCAGCGCGCGTTCGCCGGCCTTCCCTTCCAGCCCTTCTACGCGATGAAGGCGAATTCCAACCTCTCCATCCTGCGAATGGTGCGGGAGTCCAAGTTCGGGTGCGACGCCGTGTCGCCGGGGGAGATTCACCTCGCCACGCGGGCCGGGTTCGCGGCGGATGCGATCTGGTTCACCTGCTCGAACGTCAGCGACGAAGACCTGCGTGCGATCTCCGACCCCCGTATCGTCGTCAACGTGAACTCGATGGCGGAGATCGACCGCTGCCTGAGTCTCGACCTGTCGAACCCGATCGCCTTGCGGATCAACCCCGACGTCGGCGCCGGACATCACCGGGACGTCATCACCGCGGGCGACAGTGTGAAGTTCGGCATCGATCTCGCGGAGATCGACTCCGCGCGCATCCTCGTCGAAGACGCCGGGCGGCAGGTGGCCGGCATTCACGCCCACATCGGCTCCGGCGTCGACACGATCGAGCCGCTCATCGGCGCGGCGAAGCAACTGCTCGATCTCGCGCCGGGATTTCGCAACCTCCGCTTCATCAATTTCGGCGGCGGCATTGCCACGCCGTACAAGCCGGGCGAGCCGGAGTTCCCGATCCTCGATTACGGCCGCGAGCTGACGCGCGTCGCCGCCTCGATGCTCCGCGCGCGCGACCTCACCGCCATCATCGAGCCGGGGCGCTACCTCGTCGCCCAGTCCGGAGTGCTGCTCGCGCGCGTCACCGCGAAACGAATCAGCGCGGGACTCGAATGGGTCGGAGTCGACACTGGCTTCAACCATCTCGTCCGCCCGTCGAAGTACAGCTCGTATCATCACATCCTCAACGCCACGCGCGGCGACAACGGCTCGTTGCGCGAAAGCTGGGACGCAACCCGCGACCGCGACGAGCTGGTGGTGGCCGGCAACCTCTGCGAGTCGGGCGATGTCTTCACCCGGATGGAAGGATGCGTCGTCACCCGCGCGATGGACCGCACCAGAGTCGGCGACCTGCTCGCGTTCTGCGACGCAGGGGCGTACGGCTTCTCGATGGCCTCGCACTACAACGCCCGGCTGCTGCCGCCGGAGATTCTGGTCGACGGCGAGGTCCGCGTGATTCGCGAGCGCCAGTCCATGGACGACCTGACCCGAGGAATGGAATGAGGCGTGACAGGATCATTGCGATTGCTTTTGCCATGCTGCTTGGCGGATGCGCGACCACACCGACGATGACGACGCCGATGACGACACTGAGCACGCTCGACCTCAAGATCACCAACGGCCGCATCCTCGACGGCACCGGCTCCCCCTGGTTTCGCGCCGACCTCGGCGTCCGCGGCAATGAGATCGTCGCCATCGGCGACCTGACCAACGTCGCCGCGACGCAGACCATCGACGCCGGCAACCGCATCGTGGCGCCCGGCTTCATCGACCTCCTGAGCTGGGCCCAGTACGCGGCTATCAGCGACCCCGCGCTCGAGCCGCACGTCCGCCAGGGCATCACTACCGCCATCGCCGGCGAAGGCTACTCCCCCGGCCCGCGCCGTCCCGACCAGCTCAAAGGCGACGAGCAGTGGGCGCGGCTCGGCGACTACCTCGACCAGCTCGACCGCCAGGGCGCGGCCATCAACTTCGCGCTGCTGGTCGGTTCGGCCAACCCGCGGCAGATGGTCATCGGCGACGTCAACCGCCGGGCCACCGCGGAAGAGATGCAGCAGATGGAGGCGATCGTCGAGCAGGCCATGCGCGACGGCGCCGTCGGCATCTCCACCTCGCTGATCTACGTGCCGGCCATGTACCAGCCCACCGAGGAGCTGATCAACTTCTCGCGCATCGCCGCCAAACACGGCGGCATGTACTTCTCGCACATCCGCGACGAAGGCGACCGCATCGACGCCGCCCTCGACGAGGCCTTCCTCATCGGCCGCGAGACCGGCATCCCGGTCAACATCTGGCACCTCAAGATCGGCGGCCGGCCGAACTGGGGAAAGATGCCGGCCATCATTGCGAAGATTGCGGCCGCACGGGCCGAAGGACTCGACGTCTCCGCGAGCGTCTATCCCTACGCCGCCTCGTCGACCGGCCTGAGCACGCTCGCACCCGACTGGGCGATGGACGGCGGCTACCGCGCATTCCGCAAACGCCTGCAGAACCCGGACGACCGCGCCAGAATCGCCGAGGCGCTGCGGGCACAGTTCGCGCGGCGCGGAGAGCGCGGGATCTATGTCTCGCAGATCTTCGGCTCGGCGCACGACCAGTACGAGAAGAAATTCATCGAAGAGATCGCCCGGATGATGGGCACCACGCCCGAAGAGGCGCTGATGACGCTCTTCGCGGAGAACGAGATCTCGCCGCGGGTCATCTATTTCTCGATGAACGAGGACGACGTCCGCTACGCGCTCCGCCATCCGTTCGTCTCGGTCGGCACCGACGCCAGCCCGCCGAGCGAGCAGCAGCGCACCGAGAACACCTCCGTCCACCCGCGCGCCTACGGCACGTTCCCGCGCGTCCTCGGCCGCTACTCGCGCGACGAGAAGCTCTTCCCGCTCGAAGAGGCGGTCCGCAAGATCACCTCCCAGGCCGCCCTGCGCGCCCACATCTTCGACCGCGGCGTCCTGCGCAGCGGCATGAAAGCCGACATCGTCATCTTCGACCCCGAAAAAGTGCGCGACCTCTCCACGTTCGAAGACCCGCACCACTACTCCGTGGGCATCGACGACGTGATCGTGAACGGGGTGGCAGTGCTGCGTGAAGGGAAGATCACCGGGGCGGTGCCGGGCAAGAGCATCCGCGGCCGAGGATACGAAAAGAAATGAACGAACCAAACAGCGCAAACAAGCTAATCCGCACCGTCGGCTTCTGGGGCCTGGTGGCCATGTGCATCAACGCCGTGGTCGGCTCCGGCGTGTTCCTCCTCCCCTACGAGTCGTACACACTCCTCGGCGCGTTCTCGCTCTGGGCGCCGCTGCTGTTCGCGATTCCGGTGTTCATCCTGGTGCTCAACTTCGCCGAGGCGGCGAAACACTTCGAGCAGCCGGGAGGCGCGTACCTCTACGCCAAAACCGCGCTCGGCGACTTCGTCGGGTTCGAGACCGGGTGGATGAACTGGATCGCGCGCGTCACCTCGCTCGCCTCGCTCTCCAACGGCATGGTCCTCGCGCTGGCCCTGCTCCAGCCGTCGCTCGGCGAAGGAGCGGCGCGGCACGCGATCATCACCGCCATCATCGTCATCCTCTGCGCCATCCACTTCCTCGGCGTGCGCTACGGCGCGGCGTCGATCTACATCTTCACCCTCGGCAAGCTCGTCCCGCTGATCGGCTTCATCCTCGTCGCCCTGATCGCCTGGAAATCGAACCCGCTGCCGGCATCCTTCACGTTGCCCGGCCCCGCGACAAACTGGGGAGAAATCGCGCTGTTCATGCTCTTCGCCTACGCCGGCTTCGAGAACCTCGGCGTCCCGGCCGGCGAATACAAGAACCCGCGCCGCGACCTCCCGCTCGCGCTGCTGGTCGGCATCCTCGCCATCGCCGCGATCTACGTCCTCGTGCAGCTTGGCGCCATGTCCGCCCTCCCCGACCTCTCCCAGAGCAAGACCCCGATCGCTTCGGCGGCTGCGGAGCTGGTCGGCCCGATCGGCGCAATCGTCATCACCATCGGCTCGCTGCTCTCCATGGCCGGCACCAACTCCGGGACCATGCTCGAAGGCTCGCGCATGCTCTACGCGCTCTCCCTCGACCGGCGGATGGGCCCCATCTCGTACGTCCACCCGCGCTTCCGGACGCCGACGGTAGCCCTCGTCATCCACGCCGGCGTCGCACTGGCCCTCGCCCTCGCCGGCTCGTTCGCGCAGCTCGCGTTGCTCTCCGCCATCGCCCGCCTCGCGACCTACCTCTTCACCTGCATCTCCGTCCCGATCCTGCGCAAGAGAAAAGAAGGCAGCCTCCGCCCCCAATACCTGATCGTCCCCATCCTCGGCATCCTCTTCTCCCTGAGCCTCGTCTCGATCCTGAACCAGGCCCGCCTGATCGCGGGAGCGATTGCACTCACCGTCGGCGCGATCATCTACTTTCTGTCACGCCCCACACACGCCGGAACCAGTTCGGGTACTCCAGCAGCAGACCATCCCCATCCACCGGCAGCTCGGCCTTGAAGTCGCTCTCCATCGACTCGTAGAGATAGCGGTCCTCGGAGATCCGCGTGTAGCGCTGCATCATCCTTTGCGCGCCGTCGTCGCCCGGGGTGACGAAGACGACGGCGATCTCCTGCGACGCGCCCGGTGCGAGGGCGAGCCGGCGGATGGCGAGGGTGTTGGTGAACGGCGAGGCTTCGATGTCGACGTCGTGGCAGCCGTCCAGGTCGGGGCGGTCGTGCCAGTGGCCGTCGCCGTCGGACTGCAACTCGAGCTGGGCACCGTCCGCGGTGGTGACTTCCACCCGGTGAATACGCCATGTTTCGTCGCATTCGATGCGGTAGGCGGCGCGGTAGGCGCTCTCCTCATCGCGGCGGACGACGACTCCGTCGGCGATGATGCGGTTGCCTTCCTGCAGGAGGCGCAGGTGTTCGAAGCCTTCGTCTTCAATGGAGGACCAGAGAATGTCGCGGAGCAGGGGCATGGTTTCACTCCTCGATAGGACCTATGGGACAGATGGGACCTATAGGACAGATGAAATGCCTATAGGTCCTATCAGTCCCATAGGTCCTATTTGTCCTATCGGTCCCATCCTCAGAACATCCACATGCACACAATCACCGTCGCAATCGCCGCCACTACATCCCCGATCAGCGCGGCCGGCACGGCGTGGCGCGTCTTCTTCACGCTCACCGCGCCAAAGTACACGGCCAGCACGTAGAACGTCGTCTCCGAGCTGCCGTACATCGTGGCGGCCATGCGGCCGATGAGGGAGTCGGGGCCGTGGGTTTTGATGAGGTCCGTGGTCAGGGCGAGGGAGCCGCTGCCGGTGAGGGTGCGGAGGATGGCGAGGGGGAAGAGCTCGGCCGGGAAGCCGGTGGCGGCCATCAGGGGGCGCAGGCCGGCGGCGAGGAGGTCCATGGCGCCGGAACCGCGGAACATGCCGATGGCGACGAGCATGCCGACCAGGAAGGGGATGATCTTCACGGCTACGTCGAAGCCTTCTTTCGCGCCGTCGACGAAGACGTCGTAGACCTTGACCTTCCGGATCACGCCGATCAGCGGGATGACGACCAGCAGGACCGGGATGGCCCAGAGCGAGATCGCGGCAAGGATGTCGCGGATCACTCGGTCACCTCCACGACGGGCGTCTCTTCCTCTTTTCGATAGAACCGTTGCAGCACTTTGGCGGCGATGACGGCGGCGACGGTACCGAAGAACGTGGCGGCGAGCGAGGTCCCGATGATGGCGGTCGGGTCTTTCGAACCGGCGGCGACGAGGACGCCGATCATCGTGGCTGGGACGAGCTGGACGCCCGAGGTGTTGAGGGCCATGAACATCACCATCGCGTTCGAGGCGGTATCTTTTCTGTCGTTGAGCGACTGCAGCTCTTCCATCGCCTTGAGGCTGAGCGGCGTAGCGGCGTTGTTGAGGCCGAGCATGTTCGCCGCGGTCGAGAGGACGATCGCGCCGGCGGCGGGATGTTCGGGTGGCACATCGGGGAAGAGCCAGCGCAGCACGGGCCGGAGCGCGCGGCCGAGGAGCGTCACCAGACCGGCTGCTTCGGCGATGCGCATGATGCCGAGCCAGAGGGTCATGATGCCGATCAGGCCGAGGGCGATCTCCACGGCGGTCTTCGCTGACTCGATGGCTCCTTTGGTGACCGCGTCCGCCGTACCGTTGAAGATGGCCACCACCAGCGCGATGGCCATCAGGCCGAACCAGATGTAGTTGAGCATGGTTGCGATGGTAGCGTATGCATCCGAGTGTGCCGGCTGCTCCCAGTAATCCTCCTGCTGTTGTTCGCGTGCGCTCCTCGCCATGAGGTGTGGCGGCTGGAGGGACCGTGGGAGTACTCGCGCGACGGGCAGGTGTGGCACGACGATCTCGAGCCCGACGGCGCCCGCGACTTCTGGATGCGTGCGCCGATCCCGGAGAGATTCACCCACGCGGTGTTCGGCGCGTACGTCGGTGAGCTCGACGTGTCGGTCGATTCCGAGCACGTCTATCGCTTTTGGGATCCCGATTCGGAGGGGCATTTGACGCTCCACGTGGTCCCGGTGGCGAACGGACGCCAGGTGGTGATGCGCATCCCGCGCGCTCGCGAGGGGATGCTCGTCCGTGGAGCGCCGTACCTCGCCCATTTCACGATGCTCCCGCAGACGATGCGGGATGCCGCCATCGAGCCTCTCTACGACGACGCCTCCGACCTCGTGCTCGGCATTCTCCTGGGCGTCATCGGAGCGATTGCGTTCGCCGCGTCGCTGATCCGCCGGCGCGGCGACGCGCTCGCGCTCCGCTATTTCGGACTGTTCACGCTCCTCTACGGCTCACGCCTGGTGGTCGGCTCCTATCTGCCGCTGCTCCTCGGCGGATCGGTCCGGACGTTCGACTTCGCCGAAGCGTTCATCACCTATGGGATTCCGGTTGCGGGGTGGGCGCTGCCGATGCGGCTCATGGGCAATGGCTGGCGATCGTCGCTGCGCTGGCAGGTGATCGCGTTTGCCGTCTTCGCACCGATCGGAATCGCGTCCGATCTCATCACCGGGACACCCGGCTCGATGGAACAGACGAACAACGTGCTCGTGATCGCCGGCGCCGTGAACATCGTCGGCAATCTCCTGCGTCCGGAACACCGCCGGACGCGGGAGCTGCGGGTGGTGCTGGCCGGGTCGCTGGTCTTCATGCTGTTCGCGCTGGTGAACAACCTCAGCGCGCTGCGGATCCTGCCGTGGCGGGAGATCGACGAATCGTTCGGCTTCGTGATCTTCGTCGCCACCCTCGGCTACGCGGCCACCCGTGCTTTCACCCGCGGCGAACGGGAGCGGATGGCGATCGACAACGAGCTGACGACCGCCCGCGAGATCCAAAGATCGATCCTGCCGAAGGAGATGCCTTCCGTTGCCGGATTGCGCGTGTCGGCCGGCTACGATCCCGCCTCCTCGGTTGCCGGCGACCTGTACGACTTCATCGCCGTCGACGAATCGCGCACCGGCGTGCTGGTCGCGGACGTGGCCGGACACGGCGTCCCGGCAGCGCTGATCGCCTCGATGGTGAAGATCGCCTTTTCGTCGCAGGCACGGCTCGCGGACGATCCGTCGGCGTTGATGGCGGAGTTGAACGCGATCCTGCGGAGGGACGTACGGCGGGCGTTCGTGACGGCGACGTATCTCTGGTTCGACATGGCATCGCGGCGGGTCACGGTGTGCAACGCCGGGCATGCGCCTCCCCTGCTCTTTCGCGACGGCTCGTTCCTCGAGTTAGGCGGCGCCGGTGTGCTCCTCGGCCGCTTTGCGTCGGCAAGATACACCGCGGTTGCCACGGAGTTGCAGGCGGGCGACCGGATCGTCGCGTTTACCGACGGCATCGTCGAAGCGCGCAACGCCCGGGACGAGCAGTTCGGGGAGGAGCGGTTGCGGGCGTCGATCGCCCGTTCGGCGACGATCGACGAGCTCATCGCAGAAGTGCACGCCTGGCGCGCCGCGACGGATCCCGCCGAGGCGGATGACCTGACGGTGGTGGTGGTAGAGGTGGGGTCGCTGTCATCCACCCTGTCATCCTGAGCCGCAGAAGTTCCCCCATGAAGAGCAAACATGGCGGCGAAGGACCTGGGCGGGAGGGGGAGCGATGCACGCTCATCCCACCCCCACCCACCCAGGTCCTTCGCCGCGATGCTTCGCGCTCCGTGGCAAGATCCTCTGGCTCAGGATGACAAATTTGCGGGCTTCGCGTCGCGCTCAAACGCCACCACCGCATCGAACGCATGCCCAAAATACAGCTCGTAGCTGTCCTTTTCGACGTAGCCGAGGTGCGGAGTGCAGAGGACGTTGTCCAGGGCGAGGAGCGGGTGGTCGACGGCCGGTTCGTCTTCGTAGACATCGACGGCGGCGAAGCCGGGGCGTCCGTTGCGCAGGGCGCTTTCCAACGCTCCGGGCTCGATCAGTTCGGCGCGGGCGGTGTTGACGAGGAGCGATTGCGGTTTCATGCGGGCGAGGTCGCCGGCGGTGACGATGCCGCGGGTCTCGGGCGTGAGGCGGAGGTGGAGCGACAGCACGTCCGACTCGGCGAAGAGGTCTTCGGTGAAGGGGATGCCGTCGTTCGACGCGCGGGTGCGGGAGCCTTCGCGGCCGGTGGCGATCACGTTCATTCCGAACGCGCGGCCGTAGCCGGCGACGAGTGCCCCGATCTTGCCGTAGCCGTAGATGCCGAGGGTGCGGCCTCGGACTGTCGTGCCGAGGGTGGTTTGCCAGCGGCCGAGCCGCAGCGCTTCGGCTTCGCGGGCGATGCGGCGGGTCGAGGCGAGGATGAGCGCCCAGGTCAACTCGGCCGGTGCGTAGGGGAAGCCGGTGCCGGCGGCGACGGTGACGCCGCGACGCGCGCAGGCGTCAGTATCGATGTGCGCGGTTCCTTTGCCGGTCTGGCTGATCAGCTTGAGGCGCGGCAGGCGTTCGAGCAGGTCGCCGGTGATGGCGGTACGCTCGCGGATCAGGACGAGGGCGTCGGCATCGGCGAAGCGGGCCGCGAGGGCGTCGATGCTGCTGACGGTGTCGTTGTGGATGGTGACGGTATGGCCGGCGAGCTTGCTGAAGCAGGCCAGGCCGCGCACCGCGTCCTGGTAATCATCGGGGATGACGACATGCATACGCGGTCCAGTCTATCCTCCGGCAAAAAGCGCCGGAGGATAGAGTATTGCCGGGGAGGATATCCTCCGTCCGAATGAAACGTCTCCTCCTCCTCGGGACCCTCGCGCTCGTGGCGTGCAGCCAGCCGGAAACGCTGGCGCCCGCAACTCCGCCGGAACGGCCCTCGATCCTCCTAGTCACGCTCGATACCACGCGCGCCGACTCGATCGGTCCCGAAGCCAAGGACGTCCAGACGCCGGCGTTCAACGCGCTGGCGTCGCGCGGCCGGCGTTATCGCTTCGCCTACGCCACCGTGCCGCAGACCCTCCCCTCTCATGCGTCGATGATGACCGGGCTTTACCCAGCCGGACATGGAGTGCGCGAGAACGCGCGCTTTCTCGACGCCTCGCATCCGCTCGTCGCGGAGCGTTTGCGCACGGCCGGCTACGGGACCGCGGCGTTCGTCTCCGCGTTCGCCGTCGCGCGCCGCTTCGGGCTGGGGCGCGGCTTCGATGTTTACGACGAGGACTTCGGCCAGGACCGGGCCGAGCGCAACGCAAAGGAGACGACGGACCGCGCCCTCGCCTGGCTGCAGAATGCCCCGACGCAGCAGCCGCTTTTTCTCTGGGTTCATTACTACGACCCGCATTACCCCTACACGCCGCCGGAGCCGTACAGCACGCGCTACGCCGCGAAGCCGTATCTCGGCGAGGTGGCGGCGATGGATGAGCAGTTGGGCCGTCTGGTGGAGGCGTTCGAGAAACGAGGGATGGCGGCGATCGCGGTCGTGGCCGATCACGGCGAAGGGCTCGGCGAGCACGGCGAGCAGCAGCACGGGAACCTGCTCTACCAGACCACGATGCACGTGCCGCTGGTCCTGGCCGGACCGGCCATCACCGCCGGGATGGACGACACGCCGGTCAGCACGCGGAGGATCTTCCACACGCTGCTCGACTGGGCGGGGATCGACAAGACGCAGAGCCTCGTCGCCAACGAGCGGGAGCGGGTCATCGTCGGCGAGGCGATGAAGCCGTTCCTCGATTACGGCTGGCAGCCGCAGGTGATGGCGGTCGAAGGGCAGGAGAAGACGATCAAGGCCGGCCGGCTGGAGGTCTATGACGTGGTGGCCGATCCGGGCGAGACCCGCAACGTCGCGGCGCAGCGCGATCTCTCCCGGCTCGTCCGCGCGACGCTGCTCGAATACCCGATTCCTTCCACGAAGACCGCCGAGCCTCCGGCGACCCTGGACGAGGAATCGAGGCGCAAGCTGGCCAGCCTCGGCTACGTGAGCTCGACGGCGAAACCGGTGATCCGTGCGGATGCGCCGAATCCGGCCGACATGGCCGCGCTCTTCCCGATCCTCGACAGCGCGGCGGCGCTGTTCGTCGCGGAGCGATACGCGGAGGCCGTCCCGCTGCTGGAGAAGATTCTCGAGACCGATCCGACGAATCTCGACACGGCCCTGCGTCTCGCGACGTCGCATTCGTCGCTCGGCCACGACGGCGAGGCGCTGACCGCGTTTCGCCGCGCGCAGGCGATCGCGCCCGAATCCTCCGACGTGCGCACGTATCTCGCCCTGCACCTCGCCCGCGGCAGCGACTGGCAGCGCGCGGTGCCGATGCTCGAGCAGGTCCTCGCGGAGACGCCGAACAAAGTTCCGGCCCTCGAGGCGCTCGCGCTGGTGCGCGAGCGGCAGGGAAATGCCGCCGCGGCGCTCGAGCTGCGGAAAAAGCTGCACACGCTGCGCGCGCCGAGCGCGGCGGAGCTCCTCGCGATGGGCAACCTCGCGATGCAGACCGAACAGACGCCGCTGGCGATCGAGTCGTTCGAAAAAGCGCGCGCGTTGCAGGGCCCGGCGTTCCGCCACGATCTCGAGCTCGGCGTGGTGCTGCTCGCCGCCGGGCGTCTCGCCGAAGCACGTGCGGCGCTCGACCGCGTCCCGCGCTCGCATCCCGCCTACCCGATGGCGCTCTTCAAGCGCGCGCAGGTCAGCGTGCTCCTGCACGAGACGGACGCCGCCGCGCGCATCGCCGCGGCACGCGCGAACGCGAATGAGATGACGCGGGAGCTGATCGCCAGAGAGAAGCTGTTTCAGTAGGTCCCTCCGGACCGCCCACGTCACCGTGGGCAGGCTCTCGCGGGGAATGTCTCTACTCGCCACGGCCCGCGAGACGCGGGCGAGAACGCCTGTCGGCTTTTGCCGCGCGAGAGCGGCCCGCGAGGACGCGGGCGGACCGGCCCACGGCGACGTGGGCGGTCCGGGGGGACCAACGGGCTCGCGCCCTTTCAAACAAAAAGCCCGGCGTTGCCGCCGGGCTTTCGTTCGACTGCGTGAGTGAAAACTAAAACTGCACGCGCACCATGACCTGGTAGCGGCGCGGGTTGTAGAACCGGTTCGCGAACGGGGCGGCGACGGCGTAGTTCGCGCGATCGAACGCGGCGCCTGCCGGGATGCCGAGCTGCGTTCTCAGCGCGGCGTCCGAGATCGTCTCCGGGATCTCCACGGTATCGCCCGTGAACGGAGTCGGGGTGCCGGCGACCTGCTTCAACCCGAGCGTACCGATGCGGGTCTCGAAGTCGTACGGCGTCTGCTTGTCGTAGAGGTTGAAGACGTCGAGAATGAGCTGCAGGTTCGCGCCGCGGAACGCGAAGACGTTCTGCGTGTACTTCAGGTCGAGCTGATGGTGGGCCGGTGACTTTCGCCGGCCGGCCGGCTCCGCGTAGCGGTTGGTGTCGCTGGTCGAGCCGGTGAGCGGGCGGTACGGCAGCACGCTCTCGAGCTGATACGGCTGGCCCGACTGGTAGAGAGCGTACGCGCCGACCGACGCGCGCCACGGCAGGTCGTAACCGGAGTTGACCTTGAGCACGTGACGGCGGTCGCCGCGGAGGTCACCGTACTTCATGTTCCAGAGCTGGCGGCCCGCACCGTCGCCGATGTTGGACGAGCCGATGAAGATCGCCGCGTCGTTGGCGTTGCTGAACGACGAGTTGTCCTGGTCGAAGTTGCCGTAATAGTGGCTCCACGTGTACGAGCCGTTCACGTAGAGGTTCGAGCCGGCGCCGCGCCACGACGACTCCATGGTGGCCTCGTAATACTTGGTGAAGGCGCCGTCCAGGTTGGCGATGACGTACGTCGAGCCGGTGCCGATCGCGCCTCGGATCGTGGTCGGTGCGCACGTCGCAAGCGCGCCGTTGCAGAGATTCGCAACATAGTCGTCATGCGAGATGTCGGACGGCGCGTCGGCCAGGGAACGGGCGTTGTTGTTCGTGTCCTCGATGAAGTCGGAGCCTTCGCGATAGCGGCCGTAGAGGCGCGCCGACAATCCGTTCGTGAACTGCTGGCCGGTCCCAACCAGGATCTCGTCGATCATCGGATGCTTGATGCCTTCCTGCCACCACTTGCCCGAGGACGAGGCATTCGGCTGGATACCGAGAAGCTGCCCCTGCGCATTGAAGTAGACATTGAGCTGCGCGACGAGGTTGCGGTCCCACGAGGCGGCACGGGCGTCGGAGTTCGCTGCCGGAGCGTAGCGGCCGTAGCTGACGAAGACCGTGTCCGAGCTGTTGTATGCCCAGGTCGCGCCGAGGCGCGGCTGGATCATGTCTCCGAAGCCGAACTTGTGCATCTCGTACTTCGTGCCGGGCGACGCGACGAAGCCGGCGGCGTTGTCGGCCTCGGCGAGACCCTGGCCGTAGAGCGTGTCTTCGCTGAGCAGCACACCGACGTTGAACGACCAGTCGTTCCAGCGGATGACGTCGTTCACCTCGAAGCTCTGCGACTTGAACTCGGAGTGAATCTCCGGGACGTCGCGCGCGCCCTGCTGGCTGACCTGGGCGACGAAGAACGCCGGAGTCGCCGTTCCGCAGACGGTGGCCGGGCAGGTGCCGGCAACGCCGACGCCGGCCGGAATGGAGAGCAGGCCCCAGCCATTCGACGACTGGAAGCGATCCTCGGAATCGGTGTAGCGCTGATAGCCGGCGTGCAGGTCGTGCGACATGCCGCCGAGGTCGAGCGTGTAGTTGTAGCCGACCTGTGCGCCCTTGCGGTAGAAGCTGTCGTCGTCGCGCGCGAACTGGCCGAAGCCGAACGTGCCGCCGCCGGTGCGCACACCAGCCGTGCAGGTCAGATTCTGCTCCGCCGGATTGTCCGGACAGATGTAACCGTAGCGGTCGATGTACGGCTGGACGAACGCGTTCTGCGCGGCATTGCCGGGCGTGAGCGACGGCACGACGAGACGGCCGAGCTCACCGAGGTTGGCGAGGTCGAGCTGCGTTCCCGGCGTGAAGGCGACGTTCGTATTGGCCAGGAAGTCCGAGCTGCCGACGCCGGGATTGCGGTAGTCGGTGTACTTGAACGTCGCGAAGCTGTTCTGGTTGATGATCCACGACGTCTCGAACGTGCCGATCTGCAGCTCCGTCTCGGTCAGTGTGCCGGTCGTTCCCGCGCGGAAGGCGCCGAAGGCGTCGCCCGACGTGTCGATGCGATGCGAATCGCGATAGCTGGCGTTGATCAGCAGCGACTGCAGCGGGGTGAAGGTGAGCTTGCCGAACCACTCATCGCGCTCGCTGCTGAACTCCGGGAGCGGACCGTAGAGGTTCTCCTGATTCGCGCGCGACGACTCCGGACGGTAGTACGAGCCGTAGAAGAACAGGCGATCCGGCAGGATCGGGCCGCCGAGGTTCGCCGTGGCCCAGGTGCGTTCCTCGTTGAAGACCAGGTTCTGCGCTCCGTCCTGTTCGGCCACGAAGTCGGGGTGCATCAGTTGATAGCTGACCTCCCCGAAGAACTGGTTCGCGCCCGACTTGCTGACGGTGTCGATGAGGAAGCCGGCGGCGCGGTTGAAGTCGATCGCCGCCGCGCCACCCCTGGTGACCGTGACCTGCGCAACGTCGCGGGTGTTCGGCTCGACGTTCAGCACGCCGAACAGCGGCATGGTGACGTTGACGCCGTCGAACATGTAGACGTTGTCCTGGCCGCTCGCGCCCGCGCTGGGGCCGCGGACCGTGTCCTGCGAGTACATCACGCCGGGGATCAGCTTCTGGAGGTCGCGATAGTCCTGCGTCAGAGGCAGCGTCTCGAGCTCGCGGCTGGAGAGGCTGCTCTGGATCTCGGTGGACTGCCGGTCGACCAGCGAGGCCTCGGCGGTGACGGTGATCTCCTCCGCCACGCCGGCCATGCCGAGGACCACGTCGACCTCGGCGTTCTGGTTGAGCTGCACGGCGACGTTGCGGGTCAGCGTCTGCAGCCCGGCCAGGCTGTACGTGATCGTGTACGTCCCGGGCTGCAGCGCGGGGAGGCGGTACTCGCCCGTTGAATCGGTGATCGTGATGCGTGGCTGCGGAAGAACGGCGGATCTCGCCTCGACCGTGACGCCGGGCAACGCCGCGCCGTCGGTGGCGGTGACGCCGCCACTGACCGAACCGGTCTGCTGCGCCAACGCCGGGGAAGCGATCAGACAGAGGATGGAAAGGATGAGAAGCGAGCGACCAAAGCGCATTGCTGGCAAAGAAGCCTCCTCCTGGTTGCGTGAAACGACGTGAAGGCGATGTTAACGAGTTTCGCGCTCGCGGGTGTACGTTTTTCCGTCCGCTATTCAACTCAGCAGTCCTTCGAGCTCGCCGGGAAAGCGAACGATCCCGCAGCGTTGCCGCGTGCATAGCCTTCTATACTGTGCGCACCGCAACGAAAAAGGGAGCCGATCCGACATGCCCAACGCTGCTGCCATCCGTTGGTTCAAGAGCCAGTTCCATAGCCAGATCGAGGCGGCGGTGCAGGGGACGCCGTTCACCGTCGACCTGCTGACCGCCGTCGCCTGCCAGGAGACGGGGTACATCTGGGACGCGCTGCGCAAGAAGAACATGAGCACCGACCAGGTGCTGGCGCTGTGCGTGGGCGACACCATCGATTCGAGCGGAGGGCGGGTGGCATTCCCGAAAACGAAGACCGCCCTGGTCGCGGAGCCGCGCGGGCAGGAGATGTTCGACCTGGCGCGTCAGGCGCTGGTGGAGATGGCCCAGCACATCGCCGGCTACAAGAAGGCGGTGGAGAATCAGAACAAGTTCTGCCACGCGTTCGGGATCTTCCAGTACGACCTCCAGTTCTTCCTCGACGATCCCGACTACTTCCTGCAACGCCGCTATGCGAGCTTCGACGCTTCGCTGGCCAAGGCCATGGAGGAGCTGCAATCGAAGCGGACGAAGATCGGTCTCGGCAGCAAGAGCACGCTCACCGAGCTCGAACAGGTGGCGGTGGCCATTGCCTACAACAGCGGCAGGTACGTCCCTTCGAAGGGCTTGAAGCAGGGTCACCAATCCTCCGACGGGAAGTTCTACGGCGAGATGATCTTCGACTTCCTCCGCCTCTCGAAGTCGGTGTCCTTCGAGGGCACCGCGGCCGGCCCCGGCCCCGGTCCCACTCCCCTGCCGCCGCCGACGCCAGTCACGGCCACGGGCTCGTTCTTCCGCGTCAACGTGGTGGAGACGGCGCTGAACGTGCGCCGCACGGCGGAGGTCCCGGCGGCGAATCCGAAGTCGAACGTCATCGCCAGCCTGCCCGACGGGCACCCGGTGCGTGCCGTGACGGGCAAAAGCACGAAGGGCTTTCTCGAGATCGAGACGAGCCTGAACGGCGCGCACATCCGCGGCTTCGTCTCCCCGAAGTTCCTCGAGCCGGCGACGGTGACGGAGATCGTGGTCGAGGCGCCCGCTCCCCTGCCGCCGAGCAGCGCCGTGACGGCGGTGTACATGCCGCGCAAGCAGCCGAACAGCGTCACCCGCCGGACGTCGCCGGCGACCGCGCTGTCGCTCAACGAGAAGAATCAGCCGGGCCGCAGCGGCGAGACGGCCGAGAAGCGGCGCGCGGAACTGGCGGCGATCGTCGAGTGGCTGGCGGTCGACAATGCGGCGCACAAGCGCTACCAGCCGCACAGCGGTCTCACGTTCTGCAACATCTACGCGCACGACTTCTGTCATCTGGCCGGCTGCTATCTGCCGCGCGTCTGGTGGACGCAGGGCGCGATCGAGGCCCTGACTCAGGGGAAAAACGTCGAGCCGTTGCTCGACAAGACGATCGAAGAGCAGCGCGCCAATGCGCTTTTCCGCTGGCTGCGCGACTTCGGCCTGCGCTTCGGGTGGCGTCAGACCGGGACCCTGACCAAGCTGCAGACGGAGGTCAATCAGGGCGCGGTCGGCCTGATCGTGGCGCGTCGCAAGGAGGAAGGACCTCCGGGTCACATCGTGGCGGTGGTGCCGGAGACGAACGAGCGCCGCGCGCGGCGCAACACGGCGGGCGAGGTCCTTGCGCCCCTGCAGAGCCAGGCGGGATCGAAAGGCACGAACTTCCGCTACGGCACCGGGAAGCTGGACTGGTGGAAGGACGCGCGGTTCGCGGAGTTCGCGTTCTGGATTCACGCGTAGCGCATCGCCCTCACCCAAGCGGCTACGCATGAATGCCATCGTGATCGGCGGCGGGATCGGCGGGCTCGCTGCTGCGATCGCGCTCGCGCGCGCCGGCATCGGCGTGGCCGTGTACGAGCGGGCACCGGTGCTCGGGGAGGTCGGTGCGGGGATCACGCTGTGGCCGAATGCGACGCGCGTGCTGCTCGACCTCGGCGTGGGCGACGCCGTGCTGGCGCGTGGACGACGCTTTCACGAGACCGAGATCCGCTCCCCTTCCGGGAAACTCCTCGCCCGCTCCTCGTTCTCGGCCATCGAGCGCCACTTCGACGCGCCGTGCATCGCGTTGCATCGTGCCGAGCTCCATCGGGCGCTCGCGGACGCTGTGCCCGCGTCGACACTGCACACGGGCGCGGAATGCACGAGCGTCGACGCAGAGGGAGCGGAAGTGGCGCTGAACGACGGCCGCACCGTCGCCGGCGACGTCGTCATCGGCGCCGACGGCATCCGCTCGGCCGTCCGCGCCGCGATCCTTCCCCAAGTCCAGCCGCGCTACGCCGGCTACACCGCCTTCCGCGCCATCGCCGGCGCGGGTGGCGTGAGCATGCCGATTGAAACCTGGGGCCGCGGCGCGCGCTTCGGCGCCGTCCCGCTCACCGGCGAGCGCGTTTACTGGTTCGCGACGGTGAACGCGAAGCCGGGGCTGCTCCTCGCCGCCGGCGAACGGCAACGCCTGCTGCTCGACACCTTCGGCGCGTGGGCCGATCCGGTCGCACGCCTCATCCGCACCACGCCCGCGGATGCCATTCTGCACAATGACATCTTCGACATCGCGCCGTTCACTCCCTGGAGCCGCGGCCGCGCGGTCCTTCTCGGCGACGCCGCGCATCCGACGACGCCGAACCTCGGCCAGGGCGCCTGCATGGCCCTCGAGAGCGCCGCGGTGCTCGCCGCGGAGCTCTCGTCCGGCGCGTCCGTGCCCGAGGCCATTCATCGCTACGAACGCCGCCGCATGCGCCGCACCGCCGCCATCACGAACGAATCCTGGCGCCTCGGCCGCATCGGTCAGACCGGCAACCGCCTCGCCGCCGCGCTACGCGACCTCGCCGTGCGCGTCCTGCCGCCGGGCGTGGGCGAACGGCGGTTGTTCCAACTGATCGCGCGGAGCTGAAGCGAACGGGCGTATCCTCGAAGCTCCCCCGACGATCCCCCGCACCTCAGATTGATCCCTCACACCCTCGCATTGATCCCCTCACACCCTCGGATTTGATCCCTCACCCCTCGCCTTTGATCCCTCATACCTCGCAGAGACACGTGCCTCGCCGATCAGGCCACCCACGTCACCCCGATGGCTTGCCCAAGGCACCCGGCTCGGTTTACGACCGAACCGGGGCGGTCACCCAGGCCACCCCGGTGAGGCATTCATCCCACCACGACCGCTTCCCCGAGCCGCCACGATGGGAGGGTCACGCCACCGCGGTGCCATGAAGCAGCCACCCGGATCGCTTCTGCTGCCACCGCGATGCGAATCGGAGCGGCCGCGTGGATGTCCCCGCTGCATCGCGAAGCGATTTCATCCCACCGCCGCGCCACGAACCTGTCATCCGGGAGCGTCGCAACGTGACCGGTGTGCCTTTCTCAACCCGCAGCGATCGGTCGCAGAGCCACCGCGGTGGGTTACCCCACCCACCGCGGTGGCAGGGACAACCCACCGCGGTGGGTCACCAGACCCATCGAAGTCCGTTCCCAACCCACCGCGGTGACAGAACCAGTCACCCGGGAACGATGGAGGTCCCGGCGCAGCGGCCCGAAATCGCTTACGCGTGGCATGATGCAGCCAGTCCGGCGGCAGGAACGTCGCTTACCGGAGGGTGGAGGTGATACCCGGCTGGCTCGCCGCGCCACCCCGATGAGGGGGGAACGCTTACGGGTGGGTTGCCTCACCTTACGGGCGAGGAGTGTCTCGTGGGGTCACACCTTCCCTCTTCTCGCCGGAAGTGCGAAGGTGTGACCCGGGTGTGACCCTGCTGCGCACCCGATGGTCGGAAAAAAGCTGCAGCCTATCCGTCACTTCCCGCAAGGGCAAAAGACGTGAGGCGCCCGCGTCCTACGGCCCGAATCTTGAGCACTGAGAAAAGGAGCCAGAACAATGGCAGTTACTCCTACATCCTGTTCCACTTTCGTTCAGATCTGGGTCGACTCCACGGCCGTGCAGGAAGGGACGACCAATGGTGTCTATCTGGTCGACAATATGCTCCTCCACGGCAGTACGAACGAAGGCACGCCGAATCTCACCACGCAATTGACGCTCAACAGCAACATCTGCTGGTCACTGCTGAACGTCGATCCGAACTCGACGACCGTTCTATCATTCCAGGAGTTCGGCAACTCGAATGCGTACGGTCCGGACGGCACGCCGAAACCGTTCAACTCGACGAACTACACCGGCCAGGTGCAGAACGTCGGGGCTTCGTCGTACTCGATCAAATTCAACGTCCTGCCAGCGTCCGGCAACGGCATCACGGTCACCGTTTCGCCGTCGTTCAACGTAGTTGCGGCGCAGTGACCGGCCATTGAGACGAAAGGAACACGCACATGGCGAATAAAAACATCAACGCTACCGCACCGACCGGCGCAGCGCAGGTCACAGGCCCGGTGCGCCGCACCTCGGCACTCAACCCTCAGGTCGCAATCACCATCGCGGTCGATACCTCATACGTCGCCTCTCAGGGGGGAGGCCTGATCACCCAAGGGGTCTACATGTTCGACAACCAACTCGACAACGGCTCCAGCGGAGAAGGAACCCTGGAGCTGAGCAGCATGGTCAACGCAGGCGATCTGATCGGCTTCAACATCGTTCCAGTCAACACGGCGGGTCCATCCGGAGATCAGGTGATCATCACCGGCTTCAACGTGTCTCAGGGAAACGTGTTCGGTTCCACGGGAACCCCGGTGGAGCAGCCGACGCCGCCCGCCGGAGAGCCTGTGGGGGCATACTGGATCGGCCAAGCGATCAACTCCGGCAATCAGACCTACCAGATCCACGCCGAGGTCAGCACGGGACTCCTGCAACCCCTCACTTTCTTCGTCAATTGGGACCCGTTCATCACCTGCTCGTAATCCGCCCATCCGTCTTCTCCGCCGGACCCTGTTCGGCGGAGAAGCATGGACATCCAGGCGCAGGCGATCGACGGAAGTGCAAAGGTGACCGACGAAAATGACGGCCGCTTTCGTCGATTGGCACGATCAGTCGTCCGTGCGACGCGCCTTCGCATCACCGGACAGCATCGGCGACTGGAATGGTGCGCGCGGTGTCACCGTGGCGACGGCAGACCTCGATTTGCGTGTATGGTCGCTCCGTTCACTCGAATTGGGTTTCGAGCAACGTCCCAGGATCGTGCTCGTTACTCGAATTGGGTTTCGAGCTACGTCCCAGGATCGTGCTCGTCACCCGAATTGAGTTTCGAGCTACGTCCCGGGATCGTGCTCGTCACTCGAATTGGGTTTCGAGCTACGTCCCGGGATCGTGCTCGTCACTCGAATTGGGTTTCGAGCTACGTCCCGGGATCGTGCTCGTCACTCAAATTGGATTCCGAGCTACGTCCCGGGATCGTGCTCGTCACTCAAATTGGGTTCCGAGCTACATCCCGGGATCGTGCATACTGTCGAGCATGCCGAAGACGAGACCGCGTCCGGACGCGATCATCTTTGGGGATATGTTCCGGCAGTTCCGCCTCCAGCGCGGATGGACGCTCCGCGTCTGCGCGCACCATCTCGGCATCACGGCCTCATACCTCGGCGTCCTCGAGTCAGGCCGCAACATGCCGAGCATTCACCTGCTCCTGCTATTCGCCGACGTCTTCGACGTCCACGCCTGGGAGATCCTGCGCTCGTTCGAAGAAACGCGGATGGCCCAGTTCGTGGCCGCGGCCGCTGCCGAGGCAACGCAGGAGTGAACGTGGCGGACAGCGTTGACGACCGGGAGATGTGAGGACGCGTCCGAGCGTTTCTCGCCGACGAGCTTTCCGGTGCGGTCGGCCGTGCGCTCGACGAACGTGCTGCCACGGCTTCGGCCCGTGCAGAGAGCCAGAGCCGACGCGGGGTCATAGTTCCAGTCGGTTAGCCCTCCGGCCTGTCACGCCGGAGGTCGCGGGTTCGAGCCCGTCGGCCCCGCCAAACTAAAACACTCATGCGCAGCGACTTCGCGGCGTTTCGTTTTGCAGCAGCGCGAGACGCCGAAACTACCCGCACAAGGTCCCGTACAAGATACGAGTTTTCCGGGGGCGCCAGACACGCCGAATAACAGGTGCAAATCGCGAATGTTCCACGCGACAGGCCATTGTTTCACGGCCTCCGATCCCTGCGGACCGGCTCATACGCATCCTTGATCTTCCCCTTGGTAATGGACCCGATCAACGCGAGGTCGACAGACGCCCGGACCACGACGGCATCGCGTACGTCGCCGCTTTGGCCGTGCAGCGGCACGGCGCCGCGTCGGTCTTCCAGTTACCCGCTGCGTGATCGAAGACCAGCTCCACGCACGTCGGCGAGCCGCCGCAGGTGGTGCAGTACTTGCGCGGGAGGGCCACGTAATGGGCGCACGGCCGCTTGGTGGTGTTCTGCTCGTCCGAGCGCACCCAGGTCAGCCGCCCTCCTCTGATTCGCGCGTAGGCCTTCGCGTTGGCGAGCGCGCCGTGGTGCGGCGCGGTGACGATTGCGGGCAGGCCGAGGGTAATGGGGTTGTCGGTGAACGCTAGCGCGGAGTCGCCGCAGAACAGGACTTCGCTCGCGCCATCGTTGAACCGGAACACGCGCGACTCGCGGTTGATGCGCGACAGCGTGGCCACGCGCGTGACCATGGTCACCAGCTCGAAGCCGACCGCATGCGGCATCTCGATCGGCTCGGTCACCTCGGTGCCGTTGACGCAGATCATCATCGGATGTCCGGCGACCGCGTGATCGACGACTGCGCCGCTGTAGTCGAAGAAGCGGACTCGGGGATGCCAGCGATCCGGAAAGTAATGGCTTCGCGCCATCGCCAACGAGGTGGAGCCGGATCCGATGGTCGCCAGGGTCCTCGTCAGCTCCGCGGCATCGGAGCGGACCCCTTCGACGGCAGCCGTGGCGACGCGGCTGAGCGTGGCTGCGATGCCTCCGGAGATGGAGCGGTTGGGCAAAGACGGGTGCTCGTCGAAGTACCAGGGGATCCCGGCTACGCGAGCTTCGTCTTCCTTCTCGCCGCGCTCGAGAATTTCCGCCGCGCGATCGAGCAGCGTGTCGCGGTGGTGATTGAACGATTCAGAAGACGTGCTTTCCTCGAGCTTCGTCGTTGCGAGCGCGAGCGCGGACGTGGCGATTCCGCCGAGGGCGAGGTCCGCCGTCAGAGCGTGGTCGTCGTTCCGGTCCCTCCTCTCGTCGTCGGACCTTCGGCGGCGGCGCGTCTCACCGCCGTCCGGCGTCACCAGCCTGCGCTGCCGCAGGATTTCGTCCACAGCGGCGACCCATGTCTGCCAATCGCCGCCGAACCGCCGCGCGAGGCGGATCGTGTCCAGCCAGTTGGCCGGCAGCCAATACTCCGACACGGGGAAGCGCCCGTGTATTAGATCCTCGATGCCCTCGACATGATCGCGATCCGTATGCGTGACGATGGCCGCGTCGAGATACCGGACGCCGCTCGCGGCCAGTTGCATGGGCATCGACGGCACGCCGGCGCGGCGGCGGCCGCCGTCGACGAGATACGCGCGGGCCTCCGACGTCGTGAGCAGAAACGCATCGCCTTGCGCCACTGGCAGTGCGCGGAAGATGGTCATGTTGCCGTCCCTCCGGAATTCGCCTATTTTAGCCGAGGTAGGATTTCGACCGCTTCGTCCCTCCCTGAAACCGAACGCTTCGAGCCAGCGGACAGCCAGCGAACGAACGGAACGCAGGCGTCGTCGATCTGGACGTCATGTACCCTCGAGTGACCGAGGGCGAAGCGCTCTAAGCGTCGCACCTTCGGCGAGCGCCTACGCGAGGCGCGAGACGAGCGCAGAGAAACTACGCGATCCCCGCCCATGTCGCGAGCATGTCGTAGACGTACGTAGCGAGCTGGAACGAGGCATCAAGACGCCGATGCCTTGCGTCCATCGTGCGGCGGCACTCGCGCTGCGCCGCAAATGCAGGGGAGCGCCACCTGCTTACACCACGGCGGCGTCCGCCGCTGGCTGTGATGGGACGGGACCAGGCCAAACATAGAAGGCCTGACCCCGTCGCTTCTCCGCCCCGTCGCTTCTCCGTCGCTTCTCCAGGGGGGGCGGATAAACCGCTCGAGAACGTGGATGGCCACGCGAAGCGCGCACGAGCGCTGGGCGCGAACGGCAGCGCGCGGTATCCCTCATCTGAGGCGCGGCGGCGATTGGAAGGCGGCCGGGCCTCGGTGCCGACAAACGCCGTCGGACTCGAACGCCCGGTCGATCACCATCGACACGTCACGTGCCTTGACGCGGAAACCAAGATCCAAGGCCTTAACGTGATGGGACGTCGGACTGAATTGAACGTGCGCCCGTGCGAGCGTGAGCATCGTCGGACAGGTGCCGTCATCCCTCGTCTGAGGTAGGGCCAGCGTGTCGTTCCATCTGCGCGATTGCTTCAATGATTTCCGTCTTCGACGAGCCCCAGAAGCCATGCTCGAGGCTCGGGAATGGCAGAAACAGCCGGCGCAATCGTACAAATTCATCCTTGTCACGAACGGAGTTCCAATCGTCCTCTCTTGGACAGTCGACGAACTGCTTTTCTCCAAAGGCCTCGAGTGCCGCCGTGAAGGCGCGCAATTCCTCGCCCGTCGGAGTGGGTAGACGCCGAACACTGTCGGAAGCTGTTAGCGGCCAGTCACGTTCAGCGGCAAGCATTCGCAACATGGCAAGCTGCAGACGAGCAAACGCTGCGTAGCCGGTGTCCGTTGGCCGTCCGCCCGTCCACAGGAAAAGGGCGACTCGCATGGAACCAGCCGTCAAGAGCGTATTCACGTAACGATGTGGCAGGAGCGTGGATAAAGTGTTGTGAAATTCGAAGAGCGCCGCATTGCGCCAGCCGCCCTGGACCGTAAGGACATGGAGTGCGGCTTTGGACGGTTCGTGTCGATATGTCTCTTCGCAAGCAGTGCCCGGCCCGGTCAGCCGCGGATCACGATCCCAGTCGAACCAGTCCTTTTCAACAGAGCGATGGGTCCAACCGCAAAGCGCTTCGTCGATGCCCAGGTAGGGAACGACAGGCGGTGCGAACGTGTAGCCTTTTTGCCTGGCAAACCAAATGATCGCTTCGCGACTCATCGAAACGCCGCTGCGATCCGCCCATAAGTCGGCGAAGAGCCGGTGATATTCGTCTACGTTCCACCCTCGCCACTCGTCTGCGCACGGCTCCCACACGGCCCGCAACATGAGCCGCGGCGTAGGCGCACTGACGATGGCGAACTCCATCGTCTTCTGCGGCCTCCAGATCGGTCCAGGCAGCGTGGAGACGAATACTGCCTCGTCGGTTCTCCACGCCGTGTAGGGATAGGAAAAATCGGCTAGTTCGTCCTGGTTAGCCCACGCTTCGCGGTGCCCGAGGATCCTCCCGGCCTCCGCGGCGATTTTGGCCCGTTCGAATGCCGGAACGCGCGGCCACGCCGCTAAGAGCGCCGAGGTGAGCTCCGAATCCTGAATACTCCGTGGGCTTGCTAGTTTGCGGGTGAAGTTCGAGTTTTCGATACGGCTGTGCGAATCGATGACCGGTTCGACTGGCACAACTGCATGCGCTTCTTCGCGGGCATTCCGCGGAATCCGTCGCGTGATGGCGTCAGCGGCGTCTCCCATCCTGCCGTTCTGCAGATCGAGATACTCTGCACCGAGGGGAATCCCTAACAGTTCGACGTCGTCGAGCCGAATTGCGAGAAAACGGTCGGCATCACGTTGCCGTGCTCGCGATAGAGCATCGGTGAGGTGATGTTTGCGCCACTCGCTTCGATCATAGTTGCGCGTCGCCAGCAGAACGCCGAAATGAGCGCGGAATCGCAGCAGCTCGTCAATGTGCTCTTCGAGACGTTCTCCCTCCAGACTGTTGACGCCCCACTCGTCGTAAAACACAGCCACTTCGCGAGCATTCAGAATGCGGCCAAGCTCACGCGCGGCATCCCGGTCTTCCTGTGCGAACGACAATGCTACGTCGAATTTGTAACCCGGCGCATCGGCTGCACGCGGGGTGGGTGTGCGCTCGATGTGCAGGTAGTAGTCGCGGTCCTTCCCTTCGTTCAAGGCCAGTCGCTGCAGGATGAGCCCTGCACATTCCTCTGGCGTTTTGTCGTCGAGATCGATGAAGATCGCTCCCGTTTGAAGCCCGCGGACGGATGCCTTCTCGAAGCGGTAGAGCATCACGCGGTCGTGTTGACGCTTCTTCAGCAGATCGAAGATTCCGTTCCACTCGAGGCCGGTCCACTCCTTCCCCTCATACTCGGGGCTGACGATGGCGACGATCAGCTCCGACTGATCGCGATAAAGTTCCGGGAGGTAAAAGGCACCGTCGTCACGCGCAAACTCCGCCACGTGAAACTTGTCGTATAGAACACCCGCTTCGCCGAAGTGACCGGCGAGGATCGCCGCCACGCGCGCCACGAATGCGCGTTTCTCTCCCGCGAAGGACAACGCAACTCGAAATCGATTTGTGCTCATCCGGTTCTGGTGTTCAGGATAACGGATTGGCCCATTCGTTCGACGCCTTCAAACCTTCGGCTACATCCTTTGCGGCGATCTCTTGATCGACGAGTTCGTTAGCCCTCCGGCCTGTCACGCCGGAGGTCGCGGGGATCGTTGGCTACTCCTTGAACGCTGCACTGGCCTACCTCACCTCAACGGCCATTCCAACTCGCCGAGGAAGCGCTCGTCCTCCCGCCAGCCCTGATGCACAGCTACGCGGAGGTCGAGGAAGACTTTGGTGCCGAGGATGGACTCGAGCTCCTGCCGGGCCTCGGTGCCGATGCGTTTGATCATGTTCGCCTGCTTGCCGATGACGATTGGTTTCTGGGAGTCGCGCTCGACGTAGACGGTGGCGAAGATGGTGATCATCCCCGTTTCTTCGTCTTCTTCGAAGCGGTCGACGTTGACGGCGGTGGTGTACGGGAGCTCGTCGGAGGTGTGGTGCAGCACTTTCTCGCGGATCAGCTCCGCGGCGAGGAAGCGCTCGGGCTGGGTGGTGTAGTCCTCGGTGGGATAGCGCGGCTCGCCGGGAGGTACGGCTTTGAAGAGGAGCGTGACGAGCGAGTCGATCCCCTCCCCTTCTCCGGCGGAGATCGGGACGAGCTCGTCGAAGATGCCGAAGCCGTGGTACTGCTGGATCAGCGGCAGGAGCTTGTTCTTTTTGAGGAGATCGATCTTGTTGAGGAGGACGAACCGCTTCGCGGCCGGGTTCTGCTCTTTCTCCGCACGCAGCATTTCGATGACGTACTGGTCCCCTCGCCCGAACGGCTCGGTGGCGTCGACGATGAGGGCGATGACGTCGGCCTCGGTGAGCGCGGAACGGACGTGATCCATCATCCGGACGTTCAGCCGGTGCAGCGGCTTGTGGATTCCGGGCGTGTCGAGGATCGCGATCTGCCCGCGCGCGTCGTTGAGGATGCCGACGATCCGGTTCCTTGTGGTCTGCGGCTTTGACGAGACGATGGAGACTTTCTGACCGAGGATCCGGTTCAGGAGCGTCGACTTGCCGGCGTTGGGGCGGCCGACGAAGGCGACGGTGCCGAATCTCGGTAGGTCGGTTGTCGAGGGTTGGTCGTTCTGCTCTTCTGCCATGGTTTGAATTGAAAATTGAAAATTGAAAATTGAAAACGGGCAGCACTCGCCGCCTCGTTTTTCAATTTTCAATTTTCAGTTCCCTTCTTCGTCCTCGTCTTCCTTCCGCCAGTTCGGGTCCTTCGAAACTTTCACCCGGTAGATGCGACGGCGGTCGGCGCGGTCGACTTCGAAGATGTAGCCGTTCTTGGTGATGATCGTCCCGACGGCGGGGACGCGGCCGAGGGTGGTGAAGATCAGGCCGGCCACGGTCTCGTAGTCGTCGCCGGAGAGGTTGGCGTCGAGCTTCTCCTCGAGCATCTCCACGCGGAGGATGCCGCTTACGAGGTAGTTGCCGTCGCCGAGGTCGACGATGGTCGCCTCCTCGTCCTCGTGCTCGTCGGCGATCTCGCCGACGATCTCTTCGATGATGTCCTCGGTGGTGATGATCCCGGCCGTGCCGCCGTACTCGTCGACCACGATGGCGATCTGCAGGTGCTCGCTCTGGAACTCGCGGAGCAGGTCGGCGACCTTCTTGGTCTCCGAGACGAAGTACGGCGGGCGCGCGAGCTCGGGGATGGTCCGCTTGTCGCTCTTCAGGACGGCGTCGAAGACGTCCTTGATGTGCACGACGCCGGTGATCTGGTCGATGCTCTGCTCGTAGATCGGGATGCGGGCGTATTTCGACTCGCTGAAGAGCTTCGCCAGCTCCTCCATCGGCCGCCGGGCGTCGAAGGCGAAGACGTCGATGCGCGGGGTCATGATCTCGTGCGCCAGCCGGTCGCCGAAGTCGACGATCGACTGCAGCAGCCGTCCTTCCGACGCCTCGATGATCCCCTCTTCCTCGCCGACGTCGATGTACGCCTGCACCTCTTCGTCGGTGACTTCTTCCTCTTCGTCGGTGGCCTGCTGGTTCCGGTCGAGCCGTTCGAGCAGCCTGCGCAGCGGGAAGAGCAGCGGCCAGAAGAGGTAGTAGGCGAAGCGCGAGAACGGCAGGAGGGCTACCAGGATCACTTCCCCGGTGTCTTCGGGGACGAGCGCCAGGACGAACTTCCAGACCACGACGAGCAGGGTCCAGATGACGACGCTGGTCAGCACGGCGCTGCCGATCGTCCGCTCGTCGTAGATCATCGTCGTCGCGGCGGCGCCGATCACGAGGGCGACCTGGAGCAGGGCGCCGCTGACGAGCTGGAAGTCTTCGACGTCGAAGTACGTCCAGCGCCCTCCCGAGTCCTCGGTTTCGCTGCTCAGGCGGCGCAACCGGACGGGGCTGAGCTGGAGCGCGAAGGAGCGGAGGGCGTCGAAGATGAGATAGCAGACGCCGCAGGCGATCGCGATCAGCACCCAGTGGAGGTGGCTACTTCCCATTGCGGTCGCGCGGATTGTAGTAGATCGGGAAAGGAACCGGAGATCGGCCCGGCTGGCGGGCGGAAGCGCTTCCGGCAGGATGCGAGTGAGAACGGGCGTCCTGCCCGTTCCCACTCGATCCCCGATGCGTCAGATGGCGGCCGTGGTCGGCCGCTTCCCGGTGTGTTGCCGGGCCAGCCCGACGAAGGAGTTGATGCTCTCGAACGTCTTGGCGATCGGGATGAGCGAGTCCGCGGTCCCGCTCTCGTAGTTCGCGCAGATCTCATTCACCGCATGCCGGCCGAGTGCGCGATAGCTCTCGAACTGTGACTCGCTGAAGAACTGATCGCTGGTCGGCTCGTGCGGGAAGAGCAGCGATTCCTGTGCGTAGTTGTAGACATCGCGCGGGAAGAAGGGGTCGTTGTAGATGCCCGCTTTGATGTAGATCAGGGTGCCGTCGACGGCGTTCTCGTCGACGGACGAGTAACGGATCGTCGCACGCGCCACATAACGCCCCTCGCCGTAGGTGCCGTCGTCAGCGCGGGGAGCCATCTCCATGCTCTCGATGTCGATCGGCACGCCGAGGTCGATGCGGATCTTGCGAATGGCATTGCCGAGGTCCTCGAAGGAGAATTTCGGGTCGGCGCCGGCGTCGCTGACGATGATGGAGTGGCAGCGGCGGACGACCATCTCGTACAGCCCGAGGTTCTCGAAATGACCGCCGTCGGAGAGATAAACCCACTTCGACTGGTCGTTCGAAGAGCCGGTGAGCTCGTCCAGCATCGGCTTGAGGCTCGTCGACGGATGCGCCCGCATGTACGACGTCTCACCGGCAGGTCCCGGATTGCCGAGCCAGGCGCCGAGGCGGACGTTGAAGAAGGTCAGCAGGAAGGCCATCAGCGGCGAGGAGTGATAGCCCATGTTCGGGCTCGCCGCCGCGCCGGAAATGCCGACGGCCGTGCCGAGGGAGATCCCGTCCTGACCGCCGTACCGGGCGGCGGGACGGTATCCGAGGGACAGGTTTCCGCAGTGATACGGCGAGACGGTGAACGACTCCGCCTGCCGCTGCTGCCAGGCGAGGTTGTCTCCCGTGGTCAGGTTCAGGGCGGTGTTGACGACGTGGAGCGGCGGACGGTCCGCGATGCCTGGCAGCGCGTCCGTGCCGTCGAGCGGCGGCGTGCGCTCGACGCCATTCGGCAAAGCCATCGCCCGGATCCATTTGGCGAAGTAGTGGTCGAGCACGGCCCGGTTGCGGAAGGATTGGCTGTAGCCGATGCCTTCGGTCTGGATCCACGGCACTTTGTCGGCCTCGGGGAAGGTTTCGTTGATGAGCAAATGATTGAGGTTGTTGGCGAGGGCTGGCCCGTCGATGGGTTCTTCCGTCGTCATCGCGTCGAGCTTCCCGATCAGGTAGTTTGCGAGCGTTTTCCGGTCCGCTTCCGGGTTCCGCAGCGCGTCGACGAAACCTGCCGGATTCGGGATGCTCTTCGCCCAAAGCAGCTCCGGCCGCAACTGCCACATCTGCACATTGTCGGTGGGATCGAAACCGGTGAAGTTCTCCGGGTTGCGCTCGTCGTTGGAAGCACCGAGATAGGCACGGATCAGGCGGTTTCGATACAACGCGGCCATCGAAAAGCGGTTCACCCCGATGCAGTACGACAGGATGACGGCCAGCAGCGCCACCGCGGCGTAAACCCCAAGCTCGCCGCGGGTGGTCGTCTTGATGACGTCGAGATGCGCCGCCGCCTGCAGGTCCGCGATGCTGGTCAGCGGCATGGCCGGCAGTTTGTTCTTCTGCTCATAAGCCGCTCCTCCGGCTTTGACGTCGGGCACGGTGCTGGTGAATTCGGCCTGCAGGGCGGCGTTCCGCGCGTCGGCCTTTTCTGCGCCTCGACTTGCGCCTCGGTGACGCCCTTCGGAAGGTCGCGGAATTCCTGGGTGAGCCAGGTCGAGCCGAGAGAGATGGCGGCGAGCAGGAAGACGACGAACAACGGCACGATCAGCATCGAGGCGAAGTTACCGGCCGCGGCGACGCTGCCGCCTTTCTCTTTCTGCTTCTGGTTGGCTGGGGTCTTGTCGCTGAAGCCCAGGACGGCCGCGGCCACGCCGGCGCCGCCGCCGATCGAGGCGAGGATCACCGGAGCGTTGTAGAGCGCCACCGGTCCGAAGACGGCGATGAAGCTGACCAGACCGATGGCCACGGAGAAGAAGAGCAGCCAGGCGCCGGCGCGGCCCCACCATTCGCGGTCGTAGTCTTCGTTCTTCCGGCCGGAGAGGCCGACGAAGATGCTGGCCTGCGCGAAGAAGACCAGCAGGATTACCGGGACGGCGAAACAGACGAAGAGCTGCGCCTGCGGCGAGGAGACGAAATCGAAGCGTTCGATGGGCAGCTTCCTCGCCAGATCGGGGGTGGTCCGGAGCGGCTCGTAGAAGACTTTTTCTGCCAGGAGATACAGCAGCGCGGCGGTGGTGGCGACGGCCGCGGCCACGGCACCGAATTCGGCCACGACCTTCCAGAAGAGCTGTCTCCAGAACTCCGCGCGGAACGTGGAGCGGCGCGCCAGGATGTAGCGTGTGTAATAGAGGACGAACGGCACGACCGTCATCCCGATGACCGCCAGGATGGCGGCGTTTCTCGCATCCGGAGATTTCAGCGCGGCAGGCGCCTCCTGGACTCTCGCCCAAAAGATGGCCAGCGCCGCCGATGCGAGCGTCAGCGGGACGACGCAGAGGAGCATGAACCAGCCGTCCGACGTCTGAAAGAGCCCCTTCTTTCCGCCCCGGCTCTGCTCGACCGGCCGGGTCCAGCCGATGTAAGCGAAGCCAAGCATCGTCAGCCCCGCCGCGATCCACGGCCAGCTGAGGTCAGGCATGCGATGCCGCTGGTCCAAACCCCAGCTGAAGACGCGCGGCACGGCCAGAGCCAAAGCCAGGAGCGGCACCAGCACCAGGAGGTTGAGCAGCAGATTGCGGATGTACAACGAGGCCATCGTCCACGAATCGCCGGAGAGGAGGCCGAGCTTCGGGCTGAGATAGTTGCTGTACTCGCGCAGGTGCCGCACCGGCGCCGGCTCGGGATCGAGCTTGTCGGCCGGGATCTCGCGCGGTGTGACCTTCTTGTCCTCGTCGCGCAGCACCATGTTTTTCTTTGCCGAATCTGCGTAGGGCCTTCGTCCGGTGATCGCCGTGTCCGTCTGCTGGAGATCGCACTGCACGCCGGCGACGCCGTCCGGATGGCGGCGGATCCACGACGAAAGCCAGCTTCCGATGTAGCCGCCGCCGGAAACGGTCGAGAGGTAATCGAACTTCTTGAGGACGTTCGCGCTGGCCAGCCCCTGGATGACGCCGAGCGCGAAGGTCGCGCTGCGGATGCCGCCGCCGGAGATGCAGAGGGCGGTGCGGGGATGGGGGTCCTTCTTGTCCGCGGCGCGCTTGTGGATGGCGGAGTAGACGTTGGCGAGACGCGCCTGTTCCGAATTGTCTCCGTCCGCCGGCGGCTCCAGCGGCCCGTACATCGACACGTATTCTTCTTCGAGTACCTCATGCAACGGCTTCGGGGACGACATGCGACACCTCCGGCTGCGCGATGGTTGGACGACTGATTACTGATGTGAGTGGGACCGATTTTAACTCTTCCCGGAAGAGGGCGGGCCTAGCTCAGCAACATCGCGAGCATGGCCGCGCCCAGCGACGCTTTCAGCAGCGCTTCCGCGCGTTTGTGCAGGACGTTGAACTCCTGCCGCTGCGGGTCGGTCTCCGGCATTTCCGGCGTGAGATGCACGCGACGCGCTTCCAGGGCCCGCTCGAGGTGCCCGATCTCGTAAACGACGGTCGCCGCCATGAAGAGGAGGGCCGCCCAGCGGAGGGCGATCCAGGTCATCGAGCCGCTTTCCCAGACGAAGAATTTGACGGCCGCGGCGGCGATGGTCACGACGAGCGCCACGACGCGCACCCGGGCGAACTTCCGGAGCGTCGGGCCGAAGATGCTCCCCGCCTGGTGCCTCGGCAGGGCCTTGAAGAGCGCCGGAGCGGTCAGGGCGCCGAGGACGACGATCCCGCCGATCCAGATCGAAAGGCCGAGGTGGTAGAAAAGGTTGGTGAAAAGATGGGACCAGTTGGGCATATTCGGAGGCGGAAGAGTAATCTAAATGATCATGAACCCTCTGGCCCTCGTGCTCGCGCTGACCTCGACCCTGGTGCTCCACAGCGGGGAACGCATCGTCGCCGAAGGGGCGGTGACGGAGATCAAAGGAGTGGTGATGTTCCGCTCGGACGGCGTCCTCTATTCGCTGCCGGCCGTGGAGATCGCCCGGATCGAGAAGGGCGACGACGCCTCGGGGAAAAAGCCGCCGGTGCGGAAGCTCAAGGTCAGTGAGGAAGAGCGGAAGCGCCTGCTGGAAGAGCTGGAGAAGAACCACTCCGGCAAGCCGGCCCCGAAAGAGCAGATCGTCGTGAAGGCTCCTCCTCCCCCATCCCCCGAGGAGGTTTCGGAGCAGAAGCGCGAGGAGCGCGAATGGCGCCGCGACGCGCGGGCGTATCAGGAGGCAGTCATCCGTGCGCGCGAGGAGCTGGGGTTGATTCACGCCCGGGTGGACGAGCTGCGCTCGAAGATCCAGTCGCTGGTGTCTCTCGGCTACGAGCCGCGCCAGTTCACGTATGACACCGCCCAGCTCACCCGCACGCTCGAACGGATCCCGGCAGCCGAGCTGGAGATCACGCGCGCGGAGCGCGCGTACGAGCAGTTCCGCGAGGATGCCCGGCGGGAGGGTGTGTTGCCGGGGTGGTTGAGATAGTTGCTGGTGGCTGGTTCCTTGGGAAGTTGCGCTCGTGGCCCAGGCATCGTGGGAAAGCGGCCGGCAACATAGCCGCGGAGCGGCAAAAGAATGCTTAACCGCGCGTTTCGTTCTTTCGCCGCTCCGCGGCTTACCTAAATCCCCGTCCGTTACCCACGGCTAACGCCGTGGGCTACATTCTTTCGCCGCTCCGCGGCTACCCTTCGCCGCTCCGCGGCTTACCCTTTACGCCGGCTGGGGCCCGAACGTCTCGGTGATGGCCTTGCTGTCGTCCACTTCGATCGACCGCAGGGCGGTGCGCACCTTGTCGAGGAACGGGTCGAAGCCGGCGGCCATGACGACCGCGTTCTTGATCGTGGCGCGGTTGCGCTCGATGAGGGTCTCGATCGGGCCGCTTTCGTGGGTGATCTGGCCGGCGCGGGCGAGGGGATCGAAGTCGCCGGCGTAGAGGATGTGGCGCTGGTCGGGCTCGTAGAGGACGGTGATGCTGCGCGGGTCTTTGACCGCGAGCAGGTGCAGGACGATGCTGCGGATCGGGGCGATGCCGACGTCGCCCGCCAGCAACACCACGCCACGCCCGTCTTCCTCGGGCAGCAGGAAGTCGCCGTACGGTCCGTCGACCGCGACCTCGGCTCCCGCTTCGAGACGGCGCAGCGATTCCCCTCCCTTGCCCGGACCGGTGCGTACGCAGAGCTGCACCGCTTCGGGACGCTGTGGCGCCGAGGCGATGGTGTAGGCGCGCGACACTCCCTCGGGGAAGCGGAAGTTCACCCACTGACCGGGCTGGAAGACGAAGTCGTCCTGAAAGGAGACGGTGAGCTGAAGGACGCTCGGAGCGAGCGGCTGGATCTCGGTGACGATCGCTTTGTGGCGCATCGAGCGCGATTGTAGTTGAAGGAGAGTGATCGGTTGTCGGTTGTCAGTGCCGAGCGATGGTCTTCGCGGAGATCACGAGTACGGCGGCTTTGCCCTGCCAGCCGAAACCCACGGCAAATCCATCACGCCTCTCTGCTGCCGTGCGGATGGTCTTTTCTGTCGCCCGCTACGCGGGCTCGCCTGGGGGGCGTTGTGGTACCCGGCCTGAAGGCCGGGCCTACAGATCTTTGGCTGCCTGCGGCAGCAGCGAGAATCGGCAAGGTGTTACCGGCAGTCCGGGCAGCGCCGCCGTGCTCGCGATCCCCGCGAAGACTGGCCGCTCGGCACTGACAACCGACAACCGACAACCCATTCAATACCACATGCCCGACTTGGCCAGCTTGGCGATCTTCTTCAGAATCCGGTCCTTCTTGAAGCCGCGCAGGTAGTCGACGAAGAGGGTGCCGCGGAGGTGGTCGATCTCGTGGCACATGGCCCGGGCCATGAGGCCTTCGCCCCACATCTCGCGCTGTTCGCCCTGGCGGTCGAGGTAGCGGAGCTTGACGCGCTCGGGGCGGGTGACGACTTCGACGAAGTCGGGGATGGAGAGGCAGCCCTCTTCTTCCGTCACTTCCCCCTCGGTCTCGACGATCTCGGGGTTGATGAAGACGTGGCAGTCGCCGGGACGCTTGCCGACGGAGAGGTCGATGATCATGAGCTGCTTCGAGACACCCACCTGGTTCGCGGCCAGGCCGACGCCGGGGGCGGCGTACATGGTCTCGATCATGTCGTCGATCAGCTTGTGCAGGGGCGCGTCGATCTCGCCGACCGGCTCGGTCGGATGGCGGAGGACGTCGTCGCCGTATTTTCGAATGGGTAGAATCATCGCTTCTTCAGGCTCTCGATCATGGCCTCGACGGTGTGATTCGCCCGCTTCTTGTAGAACTCGTCGAGCACCTTACGGATGCCGGGGTGCTTGGAGAGCACACCGTCGAGCTTCGCCTTGTCGAGGCGGAGCAGTTCGGTGCGCTGCGATGCGGTGATCGTCGCCGTGCGAGGTTTTCCGGTCAACACGCTCACTTCGCCGAAAAAATCCCCTTCGCCGAGGCGGGCCAGGTAGAGCGTGCCGGTCGAGCCACGGGTGTAGACCTTCACCTCGCCGGACGCGACCAGGTACATGGACGTGCCGGGATCGCCTTCGTTGATGATGACGCTGCCCTCGTCATGGGTTTCCAGTTCCATCTCCTGGACGATGGCCGCGCGCTCGACGTCGCTGAGGATCTCGAAGAGAGGGCTGCTCGGGACGGGACGGGAGAACAGCGGCTCGCTCTTCCCCGCCTCCTGAGCCGCCTTCGCGGAGAGCTGCTCGCCGACTTTCTCGGCCTTCTTGCGGACGGCGATGGCCTGCACGGTCAAGCCGTTGTCTTCGTAGTACTTGGCGGTGGCCTCGTACTGCGTGACCGCCTCGTCGATGCTGCCCGCCCCGGCGAGGGCGTCGGCGTACTGCAGGCGGATGCGCGGGTTGGAGGGGTACTTTTCGTGCTCGCGCTTGAGCACCGGCACGGCGCGGGCGTATTCGCGTCTCGCCAGCAGCGTCGCGCCGCTTTCAGTTTCTTCAGCCATCGCGGCCTATTCTAAGCGCGAAGCGGATGCGGTTCGTCTAGTACCGGATCCGTTGCAGCTCCGCCTTTGCCGATGAGGCGGTGCTCGAGTACGGGAAGCGCTCGATGACCTGCTGGAGAGTGCGGCGTGCCAGGGCGAGGTCGCCGGTCTTTTCCTGGGCGAGGGCGGTCTTGAAGAGGGCGTCGGGGGCTTTGTTCTGGTCAGAGAAGTCGTTGACGACGCGGGCGTAGTAGCGCATGGCGCTGGTGTAGTCGCCGGCGGCGAAGTAGGTCTCGCCGATCCAGAAGAGGGCGTTGTCGGCGAGGTCGCCGGTGGAGTCGGATTCGAAGACTTCCTGGAAGCCGCGGCGCGCGTCGGTGTGCCGGCCGCGGCCGAAGAGGATGATCGCCTGCCGGTAGTCGTCGGCCAGCTTGGCGCCGACGAGCGCCCGCTGCGGCTGTTCCGGCGCCGGCATCTGGCGCGGCTGCGGCTGCGGCCGGACCGCCGGGGCGAGCGCTCCGGGCTCCTGCTGGTGCTGCTGCGCGACCGCCACTTCTCCACGCGCCGGGACGGCGGCCTGTTGCGGGACGCCTTCTTCGAGCCGGGTGATCCGGTGACTCATGACGTCGAGACGCTCGAGCAACTCGGTGAGCTGCGTCTGCATCTCGGCGAGGCGCTGCTCGGAGCGCGCCTCCGCGGCCGCGGCAACCGAGGCCGCGGGGGGCGGAGCCGGCGCGAACGGTGCGTCGTCGTCCGTCGTGGCACAGGCGGCGGAGAACAGCAGGGCGGCCGCGGCGAGTCGTTTCATGCCTTGGTGTCGCTGAGACGGCGCTTGGCCGGCTCGGCGTAATCGCTCTGCGGGTACTCGGTGACGACGCGCTCGAAGTAGATCCGCGCTTCGCCGGCCCGGCCGAGACGCGTCAGCGCCGTGCCGAGGTCGTAGAAGACGCCGGCGCGGTCGTGGTAGTTCGGATAGGTGTCGACCAGGAAGTTCAGGCGCTGCACGGCCGCGTGCCAGCTCCCCCGCTTGACGTAAAAGCGGGCCACGATGTGCTCGTGGCGGGCCAGGCGGTCGAGGACTTCCTGCCGCTTGGCGGTCGCGTCAGCCTTCAGGGCGCTGTTCGGGTAGGCGCGCAGCATGTCGTCGAACTTCTCGAGCGCCTCGCGGGTCTTCTGCTGGTCGCGGTCCGGCTTCTCCATCTGCTTGAACGAGCACATGGCGATGCGCAGCATGGCGTAGTCGGCTTGGTCGCTGGTCGGATAGCGGTTGATGAAGTCGCGGTACTTGTACTGCGCCTCGACGAGGTTCACCGGGTTGCCCTGCTCGTAGTAGGTGTCGGCGATGCGCAGGAGGCTGCGGCGGCCGAGCGGGTCGTTCGGGTAGGTCTCGTACAGGTGGGAGAAGTAGGTACGAGCCCGCGGGAAGCGGCGCTTCGAGAAGCTCTCCTCGCCCCGCTCGAATACCTGCTCCTTGGTCAGCTTCAGGAGCTCAGGATCGACCACGACCCGGTAAACCTTCGGTCCCCGGTTGCACGCCGCGACGGCGATCAGCACCGCGACCATCACTGCAATCTGCTTCAGTTTCAAACGAATCCCCCTGATTCAGGTACGAGGTATCAGACCTTCTGCCCCGTAACAGCATCTCGAATCGCCTGCATTGCAGCAGGACGGTCCTTCTGGCCAAAAACTGCCGAGCCTGCGACCAGGATCGACGCTCCGGCTCCGACGACGGCCGGCGCCGTGTTGGCATCGACGCCGCCGTCCACCTCGATCTCCACCCGGAGACCCCTTTCCCGGATGAGTCGGGATATATGACGGATCTTGGGCACGACAGGTTCTATGAATTTTTGCCCCCCGAAGCCGGGGTTGACGGTCATGACCAGGATGTAGTCGCAGAATTCGATCGCCGAGCTCAAAGATTCGGCGCTGGTGGCTGGGTTGATGGCGATCCCCGCCTTCGCTCCCCCGTCCCGGATCATCTGCAGCGCCCGCTGGAGATGCGGCTCCGTCTCGACGTGGATGGAGATCATGTCCGCCCCCGCGTCCAGGAAGGCCCCGATGTAGCGCTGGGGCTCGCCGATCATCAGGTGACAGTCGAAAGGGAGCTTCGTCCGCGGCCGGAGGGCCTTGATGATCGGAGGCCCGATGGTGATGTTCGGGACGAAGTGGCCGTCCATGACGTCGAGATGGAGGATGTCGGCGTCGACGACGGTCTCCAGCTCTTCGGCGAGGCGGGAGAAGTCGGCGGAGAGAAGCGATGGTGCGATCTTGATCATGATTGCTGGTGGCTGGTTGCTGGTTGCTTGTCAGGCCGCGCCTGAGGCCCGGGCACAGAGTCACAAGGAACCGGCAACCAGCCACTATTGTGTGGTCACCGCCGGAGCTGGCGGTACAGGCTCGTTCGGGACCCCGCTGTTGGTGAATCCTACTTCTTCCTGCCGCGAGACCACCACCGAGAGGGGGTCGCGGGTGCTGACGGGGGCTCCGCGGAGGGGGTACTGGCGGATGATGGTGCCGTCGGCGATGCCCGGATAGGCCTCGAATTTGACGGTCTCCACCCTCAGGCCGCGCGCTTCGAGGGCGGGGCGGACCTGGTCGAGCGGCTGGTCGATCAGGTCGGGCATCACGTACTGCACCGGCTGCCGGGGAGCGGCGACGAGGAGCGAGACGGGGCTCTGCGGCCCCACGACCGTCTCCTTCGGCGGGTCGGCGGCGAGGATCCCCCCCGCTTCGGTGGGAACGTAGGCCTGGTAGAGGAGCTTCAGGTTGAGCTGGCCGAGGCGGAGCATGCCGGTTCCGGAGCTGACGCCGGCGAAGTCGGGGACGCGCAGGACCAGCGGGCCGTCGCTCAGCTCCACCCGCACTGTCGAGCCGCGCTTGATGAAGCTCGCGGCGCCGGGGGTGCGGTTCTGCCAGACGATATGGCCGACCGGCACTTTGTCGTGGTTGCGGCGGTGCTCGTCGACCTGCAGGTCGACGCCGAGGTCCTGGGTGAGCGCCCGTGCCTCGGCCACCGACCGGCCGATCAGGTTCGGCGTCGGGAGCGAGCGCCCCTTCACGAAGAAAGTGAACCAGAAGTAGGTGCTGCCGCCGAAGACCACCAGCAGGAGGCCGCCGAACAGAAGGTTTGCGAGACAGCCGCGCTTCATCGTTTCTCGGCTCGCTCGCCTTTCTCGTTCGGGCGCTCGCCCTGCCGCTCGGTCTGGCGGTCGATGCGGCGTTCGTGATCCGCGCGGTACTCCGCCTCGTCGTACTTCCGGTCGTTTTCCCTGATCACGTACAGCGGGATGAGCGCCTCTTTCCAGACGTTCTCGACGCGCTCGGCGAAGACGAACTGGAGCGCGGCCTTGGTCTCCTCCGGCACTTCCTGGAGGTCCTTGCGGTTCCCTTCCGGCAGGACGACGGTCTTGATGTTGGCCCGGTGGGCGGCCATCACCTTTTCCTTGATGCCGCCGACCGAGAGGACCTTGCCGCGCAGGGTGATCTCACCGGTCATGGCGACGTCGTGGCGCACCGGCCGCTCCCCCATCACCGAGGCGATGCAGGTGGCGATGGCGACGCCGGCGGACGGGCCGTCCTTCGGGATGGCGCCGGCGGGGAAGTGGATGTGGATGTCGCTCTCGCTGAACTTCCGGTCTTCGATGTCGAGGTCGTGGGCCTTGGAGCGGACATACGAATAGGCCGCGGAGACCGACTCGCGCATGACGTCGCCGAGCTGGCCGGTGACGGTGGTGCGGCCGTTGCCCGGCATCCGGGTCGCTTCGATGAACATGATCTCGCCGCCGAACGAGGTCCAGGCGAGTCCGGTCGTGACGCCGATCTCCGGATGCCGCTCGGCGAATTCGTGCTCGAACTTCTGCAGGCCGAGGTACGCCTCCACGTCGTCGCGCCCGACCTTGTAATCCTGCGCCGGTTCGCTCTCCTCGGCGCTGGCCACTTTCCGGGCGATCTTGCGCAGCACCGTGGCGAGGTTGCGCTCGAGGTTGCGCACGCCCGATTCGGCGGTGTAGTCGCGGATGATGTGGAGGATCGCGTCGTCCTCCATCTGCACGTGCTCGGAGGTCAGGCCATGGTTGTCGAGCAGCTCCGGAATGAGGTGCTTGGTGGCGATGGCCAGCTTCTCGTTCTCGGTGTAGCCGGAGAGACGGATGACTTCCATCCGGTCGCGCAGCGGTCCCGGGATCATGTCCAGGACGTTGGCGGTGCAGATGAAGAGGGTGTGGGAGAGGTCGAACGGGACCTCAAGGTAGCGGTCGACGAAGGTGTGGTTCTGTTTCGGGTCGAGCACTTCCAGCAGTGCCGACGACGGGTCGCCGCGGAAGTCTTTCCCGATCTTGTCGATCTCGTCGATCATGATCAGCGGGTTGTTGACCCCCACCTGGATGTAGCTGGTGATGAGCTTCCCGGGCATCGCGCCGATGTAGGTCTTGCGGTGGCCGCGGATCTCCGACTCGTCGGTGACGCCGCCGACGGCCATCCGGACGAACTTGCGCCCGAGGGAATCGGCGATCGCCGAGCCGAGCGAAGTCTTGCCGACGCCGGGCGGTCCAACGAAGCAGAGGATCGGGCCCTTGAGGTCGCCCTTCAGCTTGAGGACAGCGAGGAATTCGAGGACGCGCTCTTTCACCTTTTCCAGCCCGTGGTGGCGCTGGTCGAGGACCTCTTCGGCCTTGACCAGGTCGAGCATGTCCGCGGTCTGGGCCGTCCACGGCATCTGGAGGATGGTGTCGAGATGGCCCTTGATGACCGCGTAATCCGAGGAAGCGGGCGAGAGCTGTCCCATGCGCGTCACTTCGCGCCGGATCTGCTGCTTATGGTCCTCGGCCAGCGGGAGGGCCTCGATGCGGTCGCGGTACGTATCGGCCTCACGCTCTGAGGCGTTCGTCTCCCCAAGCTCGTCCTGGATGATGCGGAGCTGTTCGCGGAGATAGCTCTCCCGCTCGCGGCGGTCGATCGAGGTCTGGATCTGCCGCTGGAGCTCCTGGTTGACCGTGGCCCGGCCGAGGTCGCGGGAGATCCAGTCGTTCAGCAGCTCGATCCGTTCGATCGGATTCACCGTCTCGAGGAGGAGCTGCTTCTCTTCGAGGGGGAAGTTGACGAAGCCCGAGAGGAGGTCGGCGAACGTGTCCGGCCCCTCCTCCATGTTCATCTGCAGGATGTTGAGCAGCTCCTTGGAGTATTTGGAGTCGCTCTCGACCAGTTTCTCGAACAGCGACATGGCCCGGGTCATCAACTGCTCGGTCTTGACGTTCTTCGGGATGGGGCGCAGGGCGACCTCGCGCAGCTTCCCCTCGAAGTACGGCTCGTTCTGCAGCATCTGCACGAGCTCGACGCGCTGGCGTCCCTGGAGGAAGAGCTGATAGCGGTCGGCCGAGAGCGGCAGGCGCTGGACGATCGCGGCGAGAACGCCGACCTGGGAGAGATCCTCCGGGCGGGGATTCTCCTTGTCGCCGGTCTTCTGGCAGAAGGCGGCGATCAGGTTCTGGTCTTCGGGGAGGCTCTTGAGGAGCCGGACGTTCCGGTCGATGCCCACCTGGAGGGAGAGCACGCCCCCCGGAAACAGCACCGAGGAGACGAGCGGGATGATGGGCAGCCTGCTGGGAACATCGAGCTCCACCCAGTCCTGCGACGAAGGATGCGGGGTCGACTTACCGCTCTTTGATTGTGCCATTCGGTGCCGTTCGAGGCAGAGCCCTCACTGAGCTGCGAATTGTTGTCGCGCCAAACGACGACGTCAACTCTCATGGCAACACGGACAGTGCAGCCGCGGATTTCGCTTGGCGGGACCGATGGGACTTATGAACCGATGGGACCGACAGGACCGACGCTTGTCAGCCCGTGGCTGGCGTCGCCGACGGCAACGCAGGCGTCGCCGGCTTTTCCTCCCCTGCCGGGGCGGCATCGGGCGCCGGCTTCTTCTCCGCGGCAGGCTTGTTCTCCCCGCCCGCCAGAATCTTCTCCCTCGCCCACGCCCAGACTCGCTCGCTGAAGACGGCGCCGACCAGGCAGGTGAAGAGGAGGACATACGGGTTCGGCTCCCCTTCATTGCCGGCGAAGACGGTCAGGCCTCCTTTGACGCCGAGGAAGACGACGATGGCGGCCGACACGCCGCGCAGGATGACGCCTGCCAGGTCGTCGACGAGCGGCCCGCCGGGGGTGCGCTTCTGCTCCTGCGTCTCGCGGACAAACGTGGAAACGGCAGAGCCGAGGAGGCCGAATCCGATCATGCCGACGATGAGCGCGAGGGAGACGGACTCGGTCTCCAGCAGCCATTGGGCGACGAGGCGGAACGGTCCGAGGCCGAGGCCGAGACGGGGCCGCTCCGGGGCGGCATTGAAGGTGAGGTCGCTGCGGCAGAGCGTCCCCGATTCGTAGTAATGGTCGTAGGTCCGTTGCGCCCCTTCCCCGCTTACGGCGTTCGAAGTCCAGGCTGCGGTGCGGAGCGAGAGGAGCCCTTCGACGTCGCTCGCCCACGACCGGGCTGAGGCGTCTCCGCTCTTCAAACCGGTCTCGCACGTCGTCAGGGCGGTGATGGCCTCGTCCTTGGTCCCGCGAAACCAGAGGACGAGCTGCGTGAAGTGCTGGCTGCGCTCGCGCGACCCGATCCGGTCGACATTCAGCTCGTACGCCGTCTCCGCTTCGCGCTTCCGCGAATCGATGTTGCGCTTCACCGCGGCATGCATCGCGCCGAGGCGGCCGGAGACGTCTTCCCGGACCCGTTTCATCCGGTTGATGGCCTGCTGGATGCTTTCGAGCACGGCGGTCCGTTCCGCGGCAGCTTTGACCGCGGCCTCCTTCTGCTCGGCGGCGGCTTTGTCGGCAGCTTTCTTCTGCTCCTCGGCCGCTCTCGCGGCGGCTTCCACCTGTTCCGGGGTCGGTCTCGCGCCAGCTCTCGCCTGCCTCGAGCGCCCGACCGTCACTGGCTGCACCGGTACCGGTGCCGGCTCCGCGGAAGGTGTGGCTGCCGGCTGCGCGGCCGCCTGGAGCGCCGCCTTTTCGGTCTGAATCACCTGTTCGAGCCTGGCGAACGGATTGGGGTCGATCGTGGCGAGCGGGTCGACTGCCACATCGAGCTGCGCGCTCAGCCGGGCGATCTTGGCCGCTTCCGAGATCGGGGTCTTGTCGGTGAGGGCGGGGATGGCCGCGATGGAGGCGATGCTCAGGTAGAGCGACACGCCCAGGGTGAGGATCAGGATGGTGTTCAGGCGGTCGACGCGGCTGGTGGCCGAGACCCAGCGGAACAGCGGCGGACGCTGGGAGGCCTCGCTCTCCCGAATCGCGCCGAGCAGCTGCCCGGCCACGATCCAGATGATGGTGAAGCCGACGAGCCAGCCATACGGCAGCTCGTTCGCGAGCCGGGTGATCAGGTTCGACGTCACCTGGCCCCAGTTGTCCGAAAACCGCAGCACCGCCGCCTTGGTGCATTCCGCCCCGCCGAGTTTGCTGGTGCACACCTGGTGCGTCATCTCCAGCGCCGACGCGAGCTCGGCCGGGATCCCGCGGGTGAGATAGAAGCCGATCGCCGAGATCGTCCGCCCCGCCCACGGGAACACCGGCCAGCAGACCGCGCAGGCCGCGGCAAGGCCGAGGAGCGTGTCGGTCTCGTCGCTGCCGGTGAGCTGGGAAGCCGACAGGCGCTTCGCGATCCGCCAGAGAATCCACGCAAAAGCGAGCACGGCCAGCGCCGTCACGCCCCACAACACCAGAAAGCCGATGGCCGGCACATAGGACATGTCCACGGGGTTTCTCCTGATTTAGGTGTGGAGAAATTGTACTCCCCCGGCCATCGGGAGCCCCCACCGGCACGAGAATTGTTGTACAAAGGAAACGGATGATGGACACCGTGCCGTCCGAGACCTTCTCGGATCCTTCTCTGAAGCGTGCCGACCTGCATTGCCACAGCCGGTTTTCCGTCTTCAAGTACTTCCGCCGCGCCAACACCCGCGACTGCTATAACCCCCCCGAGGACGTCTACCGCATCGCCAAAGAGCGGGGCATGTCGTACGTGACGCTCACCGACCACGACTCGATCGACGGTGCGCTGTACCTGCTCAACAAATACCCCGACATGAAGGACTTCTTCATCGGGGAGGAAGTGGAGACGTATTTTCCGGAGACCGGACAGCGCATCCACGTCGGTGTGTGGGGGCTGAACGAGGCCCAGCATCGGGAGATCCAGCGGCTGCGGCCGAACATTCGCGAGCTGATCCCCTACATGAAGTCGGAAAACTTGATCTTCGGGATCAACCATCTGTTCCAGAACTACCGGATGAAGAATGTCGCCGGCCGCTACATCAGCGAGCTGATCGACATGTTCGCGATCTTCGAAGTAGTCAACGGCGCCATGGCGTCGTTCCACAACAAGATGGTCCAGCAGCTCGTGGAGCATGTGAAGTCGGAGCACGGCCGGGCGGTCTCGATGGTCGGCGGCTCGGATGCCCACACCCTCAAGCACGTGGCCAAGGTGCACACGGTCTCGAAGGGCGAGACGGTGGAGGAGTTCCTCGAGAACATCCGCGCCGGCAACTGCTTCGCCTGGGGCAGCGAGATGCGCTTCCGCGAGCTGGTCGCCGACATCTACCTGCTGACGATCGCCTACCAGAGCGAGATGGGCGCGGACCTCCGCTCGGCCGAGTACACAACGATGGACAAGACCATCCAGCTCGCCGGCCGCCTCGCCTCGATCCCCACCGCCATCTCCGGCCTCCCCGCCGCCATCACGTCGCTGAATTACCTGAAGCAGATCGTGGTGACGAAGGGACTGTCGTACCGGTTCGCGAAGCTGGTGGAGGAGATCCGGCCGGGGTTCCGGTAAGGCGGTTGCTGGTTGCTGGTTACTTGGGGGCAACGGCTTGCGGGTTGAGTAGGGCACGCAGCAACGGTCGGAGCGCCAACTCCGTACCCGAGGGTTGCAAGGCATTCCGCCTCTCTGCTGCCGTAGGCAGCTAAAGATCTGTAGGCCCGGCCTTTAGGCCGGGTACACCGGCGCCCCCCAGGTGAGCCCGCGTAGCGGGCGACAGAAGAGACGGTCTGCGCGGAGGCGTGTTCTGTCGCCCGCTACGCGGGCTCGAAGATCCACCCACGCTTTACCCGGCCTAAAGGCCGGGCCTACAGTTCTTTCGCCGCCTTCGGCGGCTCCCGCAAATCAGCGGCCCATCTATTTCCGGGGAGCTGCACTCGCCTCCCGCAGTTCCCGAAACAACTCCACCAGCGCTCCCTGCTGGTAGTTCGCATTCAGGCCGCTCGGATTCGGGAGGACCCAGATCCTGGTCTCGCCGATCGTCTCTTCCTGCAGGCCGAGCTTTGCTTTCGGACGGTGGAACGCGGTTCGGTACGCCCCGATCCCGACGATGGCGAGGAATTGCGGCTTGTACCGGCGCACGGTGCGTTCGAGGAGTTTTCCTCCTTCGATCAGCTCTTCGCGCGTCAGCTCGTCGGCGGCGGCGGTGGCTCGGGCGACGACGTTGGTGATGCCGATGCCGAGCTTCAGCAGTTCGCACTGCTCGGACGGGGCGAACAGGCGCGGGGTGAAGCCGGCCCGGTGGAGCGTCGGCCAGAAGCGGTTGCCCGGCCGACCGAAGTGCTGCTGAACGGCGGCGGTGTAGAGGCCGGGGTTGATCCCGCAGAAGAGGATGTCGAGGTTGGGGGCGATGACGTCGGGAAGGGTCTTGCCGTGAGCGGCGGCGAGATCGGCTTTCGAAGGTTTCGGCAATCTAGAAGTTGACCGACAGCCCGCCGATGTACTTCTTTGACTTCCCCTCTTCGGCGAAGGCATCGACGAGGTACGGCGAGTTCTCCGACTGCGCGAGCTCGAGTCCGAGGAGAAGCTTGATGTCGACCGGGAGGTAGAGCGACTGCGCCATCCGGACGTGGATCCGCTCGGTCTTGTAGTCTTCGACGCCGTCTTCGCGCGGCTGCTGGAGCTCGCGGTAGGAGACGGCCAGGGAGGTGCGTGTCGGGTTGAACGTCGACTGCAGGTCGCCGGCGATGTAGACCTTCTCCCGCGCGTCGGCGGCGAGGTCGCGGTTGGAGGCGGTGCCGGCGCTCGTGGCGATGTCGACGGCGAAGCGGGGGCCGAATTCGCGGCGGTAGGCGAGGCGGAGATCGCGGCGGATGTCGCCTGCCTCGACCTGGAGTCCGTCCCAGAACTGGTTCACTTCATCGGCGAAGACGACGCGGATCGGGTCGTCCATCTCGGAGACGGTGGCGATGGCGGAGAAGCGGTTCTTCCCTTCTTTCCCCGACACGAAGCCGACGGTGTAGGCGTAGCGCGGCAGGACCCGGGAGTCTTCGGACCAGAAGACGAGGCTCGGCGCGGTGAGGCTGGTCGGGTCGCGGTCGATGACTTTGTAGAGGAGCGAGCCGACGATCGAGGTGTGCTCGGTCAGCTTCCACTCCGCTCCGGTGCGCGGCGCCCATTCCTGGCCGTCCATGCCGATCCGGCTGGCCACGCCGTAGTGGAGCACCACCGCCGGGACGAGATAGAGGGTGCCGTTGGCGGAGAGATCGGCCAGCCGGAGCGGCTCGCCGTTCGACTCGATGCTCTGCTGGGTCACGCGCAGCGAGACGCCGAGGTCATTGCGGCGGCTCTGGATGACCGGGACGGCGCCGGCGACCTCGATGAGGTTCGAGTCGACGCCGCGGTTGTAGAAGAGGTTGTCCTGGGCGAAGTAACGGACCTGCACTTTCGCCGGGCCGCTCTCCCACTCGAAGTTGTGGGCGCGGACGCCGGCCTCGCTCTCGCCGTCGACCGGGTCGAGGTAGGTCCAGGAGCTCTTGGTCGAGTTTACGCGGTACGACTGCGTCGGCGAGGAGCGGATCTCCATCGACATGACGCTCGATTCGGCGACGGCGGTCCCGAAGCTGATGTCGTCGTTGGGGTCTTCGAAGCGCTGGAGGTTGCCGCGGATGCCGACCTGCCAGGTCTGGCCGATCCGCCCCTGCACGCCGAGGGCGGTCTGGGCGTAGGCGGTGTTGGTGGCGGTGTTGGTGACGCCGGTCAGGGAGAGCATCTCGCCGCGGAAGCGGGGGATCTCGTATTCGGCGGCTTCGGCCGGCTGGAGGGCGAACTCGAGGTCGCGGAGGATGTCGGGAGGGAGGGTGCCGCGCAGTTCCCAGATCTCCTGGTTGACGTTGCGGCGGCGGGCCTGCTTCTCGGTCTCGAGCTTGAGGGCCACCCGATGGTTGGTGCGGGTCGGGACGATGGTGGTGATGGCGGGGGCAAAGCCCTGCTTGACGGCGATGATCTTGTAGATACCGCTGCGGAGCGACGGGAGGGTGAAGGTGCCGTCGGCGCCGGTCCAGGCCTGCACGGCGGCCAGGTCCTGAAGGTTGAGGGCGATGACGAGGGCGTTCGAGACCGGCCGCGCTGCGTTGGTGACGGTGCCGAGCACCTGCAGGGCGGCAGGCAGAGGAGTCTCCGAGCGTGCGGGCGCGGCTACAGTCAGGACCGCGGCGATCAACGCAACTACTCGAAACCGGCGCATGAACCTCCTCCCTTCGTAGGTACGCAATTGGGAACGCCGCGCCCGGCCACTCACTTCCCGGCCCCGGCTACCCGCCGGACAGGAAGACATGCGGATGTTACACCTGTCCGGCTGAGGGGGAGTGACTGAATCGACACAACCGGGAGAGATGAGCGATCAGAGATGAGAGATGAACAGAGACCGGTCTGGGGCGTTCATCGCTCATCCCTGATCGCTCATCTCTCGTACCGCGACCTGTCCGCCCCTACTCTCTAACCCGGTGCACCCGTAACAAGTTCGTCTTCGCCCTCTGGTAGATCGGCGACCCCATCAGGATTACCAGCCGGTCCCCCGGGCGGACGATGTCTTTGGCCAGGAGGTAGTCGTCCACCCGGTCGACGATCTGTTCGTGGAACTCCCCCGCATCCTTTAATACAAAGGGCTGGACGCCCCAGAGCAGGTTCATCCGGCGGGCGACCCAGCTCGAGGGGGTCAGGGCGATGATCGGGACTTCGGGGCGGAACTTCGACATCAGCCGGGCGGCGAAGCCGGTCTGGGTGAAGACGACCAGGTATTTCGCTTCGAGCTGTTCGGCGGCGTAGTTGGCGGCGCCGGCGAGGGCGTCGGTGAATTCGTCGGTCTCGGAGTTCTTCCGGAACGGTTCCCGCTCCCATTCGTGGCTGACGTGCTGGCGGTTGGCCTCGGCCGCGAAAACGATGCGGGCCATCATCTGGACAGTCTCGACCGGGTACTTCCCCGAGGCCGTCTCGGCGGAGAGCATGACCGCGTCCGAGCCGTCGAAGATGGCGTTGGCGACGTCGGAGGCCTCGGCGCGGGTGGGGCGGGAGTTCGTGGTCATCGACTCCAGCATCTGGGTGGCGGTGATGGCGAACCTCCCCCACCGGCTGGCCCGCGCCAGGATCTTCTTCTGGATGATCGGCACGGCTTCGGGAGGGAGCTCTACGCCGAGATCGCCGCGGGCGACCATGACGCCGTCGCTCACCTCCAGGATCTCGTCGAGGTTGTCGATCGCCTGCGGCTTCTCCAGCTTGGCAATGACGTGCAGGTCGTCGCCCCCTGCCTCGTGCAGCAGCTCTCGCAGATCGACGATGTCGCTCTTCCGGCGGATGAACGAGGCGGCGATGTAGTCGAGCCCCATCTCGACGGCGAACTTCACGTCGACGCGGTCTTTGTCGGTGATGGCCGGGATGGTCAGCTCGGAGTCGGGGAAGTTCATCCCCTTCTTCGAGGAGATCGGGCCGCCGTGGATGACGCGGGTGGAGACGTGGTTCTCGTCGACCGAGGTGACGACCAGCTCGACCAGGCCGTCGTTGATGAGGATGCGCTGGCCGATCCCCACTTCCTGCGGCAGCGGCGTGAACGGCGTTGAGACCTCCTTGGCGTTCCCGAGCCGCGGTTCGGTCGAGATCACGAACGTCTGCCCCGGTTCGAGGTAGTGCACCCCTTCGACCTCGCCGATGCGGAGCTTGGGACCCTGGATGTCGCCGACGATCGGGATGTAGCGACCGAGCTCGGTGGCGACGTCGCGGATGGTGCGGACGACCCTGGCGTGGTCCTCGTGCTTGCCGTGGGAGAAATTGAGCCGGAAGGCGTCGACCCCCGAGGTGAGAAGGCGGTAGACCATCTCCTCACTGCTGCTCGCGGGACCGATCGTTGCCAGGATCTTCGTGCGCCTCATAATTCGCGGCGGAGTGTATCAATGAGAGCAGTCGAACCGATTCACGTCACGCACCTCTTCGCCCCGCTCAACGACGAACTGATCGCGCTGCTGCGCTCCCTCACGCCGGAGGAGTGGAACGCACCGACGGTCGCGGGTGCGTGGACGGTAAAGGACGTCGCCGCGCACCTGCTGGACACCGAGCTGCGGCGCCTGTCGATGCATCGCGACGGCTACGAGCCGCCGCTCCCGCCCGACGCGTTCGCGAACGGCATCTCCGGTTTCGTGAACGGGATGAATGCGGACGGCGTCGCGCTGCTGCGCCGCGTCAGTCCCGCGCTGCTGATCGACCTGCATGCGCGGTACGGCCCGCAGATGGCAGAGTTCTTCGCCACCCTCGACCCCTTTGCCGCCGCGAAGTGGAGCGTGAGCTGGGCCGGCGAGGAAGGATCGCAGAACTGGTTCGACGTCGCCCGCGAGCTGACCGAGCGCTGGCACCACCAGCAACAGATTCGCGACGCTACGGGACGGCCGGCGCTGTACGACCGGTATCTCGCGCCGGTGCTGGAGACGTTCGTCCGCGCCGTTCCGTTCGCGTACCGCGAAGCTGAAGGAGGTCCGGTGGTGCTGCGGATCGACGAGGGCGTGTGGTCGCTGGTGGAGGGGAAGTTGTATGTGGGGGCGGCGGAGTCCCCCTCGGTGACGGTCGGTTTGACCGGCGACGTTGCATGGCGGCTGTTCACACGCCAGAAGATCGACCCGCGGGCGGTAGTGGAAGGGGACGCCCGGCTGGCCGAGCCGCTGCTGAAAATGGTGGCGATCATCTAAGCCCCGCTTTTGTCATCCTGAGCCACCGAAGGGTGCCACGAGCCCAAAGCATGGCGGCGAAGGACCTGGGTGGGAGGGGGAGCGATGCACGCGCATCCTACCCCCACCCGCCCAGGTCCTTCGCCGCCATGCTTTGGGCATAGGGCCTACTGCTGCGGGCTCAGGATGACAGACTTACCGTGCTGCCAGCACAGGTTGCAGCGTCCGGCCCAACACCTGGGCGATCGCCTCTACCTGCTGCACCACCTGCTCGAACGCCTCCGGGAGCAGCGCCTGCGGACCGTCCGACAGCGCCTCCTCCGGCTTGTGGTGCACCTCGATCAACACCCCGTCCGCCCCCGCGGCGATCGCCGCGCGCGACATCGGCAGGACCTTGTTCCGCTTCCCGGTGCCATGGCTCGGGTCGACGAGGATCGGCAGATGGCTGATTCGCTTGATCGCCGGCACCACCGACAGATCGAGCGTGTTGCGCGTGTGGTCGACGAACGTCCGGACCCCGCGCTCGCACAGCATCACGTTGTAGTTCCCCTCGGACATGATGTACTCGGCCGACAGGAGCAGCTCCTCCAGCGTCGCCGACATCCCGCGCTTCAGCAGCACCGGCTTCCGGGCCCGTCCCGCGCTCTTCAGCAGCGAGAAATTCTGCATGTTCCGGGCGCCGATCTGGATGCAGTCCGCGTACTGGTCGACCAGTTGCAGCGACTCGTGGTCCACCGCCTCCGTCACCACCGGCAGGTCGAACTCCTCCCGGACCCGGGCCAGGATCTCCAGCGCCTTCTCCCCCAGCCCCTGGAACGAGTACGGCGAAGTGCGCGGCTTGTAGGCGCCGCCGCGGAAGAGCTGGCCGCCGGCCCGCTTGATCCCCTCGGCGATGGTACGGGTCTGGTCGAGCGACTCGACGGCGCACGGGCCGCCGATCACGATGATCCCCTTGCCGCCGACGTCCACGCCGCCGACGTTGATCACCGAATCGTCCGGCTTCGCCTCGCGGCTGACCAGCTTGTACGCGTGGGAGACCGGGATGACTTCCTTGACGCCTGGGAAGTTCTCGAGGACCGAGGGATCGGCCTTGCCGCCGTGACCGGTGATGCCGATGGCGGTGCGGAACGCGCCCGGAATGGGGTGGGCGCGGAAGCCGAGGCGCTCGATGTGGCGGACGACGGCTTCGATCTGCTCGGGCCGCGCGGCGGCCTCCATGACGATCAGCATTTGCGGGTCTCTCCTGGGGCCGATTTCTGGACCGACTGCCGGAATCGTCCAAACGACCCGCGGCGTTGTGCGGTCCGTCAGTATAATCGAGTGCCAGAGCGGCTGATTCCGGAGACCATCATGAAGAAAAACCTGACCCTTCTCGTGTTTGCGGTTCTCTTCGCCGTGCCGGCGTTCGCCCGGTACATCGTGGTCCTCAAGGACGGCACCCGCTATGCCGCCAAGGCCAAGTGGACGGTCGTCAAGGGGAAGGCGCTGGTGCTCCTCGAGAACGGCCAGGCGCTGCAGTTCGATCCGTCGCTCATCGACGTCGCCAAATCGGAGGCCATGACGAAGATCGGCTCGGCGCAGGCGGACATCATCGACCTGAACCCCGCCACCTCCCCCGCCGCCAAACAGGCGCCGCAGGCCTCCCTCGGCTCGCAGATCAAGCTCCGCACGCGCGAGCAGCAGGAAGCGGCGAAGAACCCGGCGCCCGCGGCCACGACGGTTCCCGCGGTCGCCGGTGGCACCGGGGTCATGCCCGACATCGTCATCGACAAGTTCGACCGCGCCTACGACAACGTCGGGATCTACGAGAAGAGCGTGAAATCGAGCGGCGGCCGCGCCATCCGGGCCGAACTGACCGTCGACACCGAGGAGCGGGTGTTCAACGCCATCTCCGCGACGTCGTTCCTGATGGTCCGGAACGCGGGGGTCGAAGGGCAGCAGATCGACATCGTCGAGCTGTTCATGAAGACCACCAACGGCGGCTCCGCGGGCCGTTTCCAGATGACCCGCGCCGATGCCGAGGCGCTCGACAAGCGGACCATCTCCCAGCAGGAGTACTTCGTCAAGAAGGTCATCTATTGACGTGGTCCTCCGTCGCGGGCGCCCTCGGAAAGGGCGATGACCTGCGATCCGCCGCGGCCCACGCGGCATTCGAACAGCTGCTCCGGCGCGACGGCGTCCTGCTCTCGGTCGGCGGCGGTCCGACCCGCGTCCACCCGCGCCTGCGGAACCTGAACATCCTCTGCGAGGGCGGTGTCGACCTCGTGGGGACCGCGTATCAACTCCCGTTCGCGGACGGCTCGGTGGACGGGATCCACTGCGAGGCCGTCCTGGAGCATCTCGAATATCCCGACCGGGCGGTCGCCGAGATGGAGCGCGTCCTCAAGCCGGGCGCCCTCGTCTTCGCCGCGACGCCGTTCCTGCAGCCGTACCACGCCTACCCCGACCACTACCAGAACTACACCCTGCGAGGACACACCCGGCTCTTCGAGCGCGCCGGTTTCCGCATCCTCGACGCCGGAGCCTGCGTCGGCCCGACGTTCGTCCTCGTCGACCTCCTCGCCAACTACGCCCGCGAATTCACCCCGGGGCGCGTCCTTTCCCGAGCCCTCGAACGCACCCTCCGCTTTCTCGGGCGGGCGTTGCGGCTGCCGGACGTGCGGTTGCGGCACCACAAGGCCGCCGAGAAGCTGTGCTCGAGCACGTTCGTGCTGGCGCAGAAGTCATAGGACCGATGGGACTCATGGGACCAATGGGACCTCATTCGTCCCATAGGTCCTATAGGTCCCATCTCTCCGTTGATTAACGTTAATTGACGACTTCCGCCGTCATTTCTTTCCAACCGAACACCATCACGTACCGGAAGCTGTAGCTCTCCGGCATCGTCGCGACGTTCTCGCCGGGGGCGAAGACGACCGGGCGGAGGCTCCATTCCGCGCGGGCGAGCTCGTCGCGGTGGTTGGCGAGGCGGACGTTGATGATCTTGCTGGCGTCCTGTTTGGCTCCGGTGGTGAGCCGGACGCGGCCTCGGGTGAAGCCGAAGTCGAAGACCGTGGCGCGGGCGCGCTCGGTGCCGGCGACGGCGACGCCGCTCCGGGTCCGGATGGTGGGGATGAAGCCGAACTGCTCGAAGGACTCGCGCGCCGCGAGCACGGACGCCGGCGGCGGGGAGAGCGGCCGAGGGTTGAGGGCCAGGTAGTTCCAGCGGCCGATGGGCGGCTCGCCGATGATCAGCGGACCCTGCGAGTACACCCGCGGCGAGTCCCTGATGAGGATTTCGGGACTCCACTCCCTGTAGATTCGCCAGGCGCTGTTGGTGACGATCCAGTTTGCCTGCTCCGGGGCGATGTCGATGGCGGCGATGAGGCCGCCGACGCCGCGCGGCGCGCGGACGGCGACGACGATCCGGTTCCGGCCGGTCTTCGCCAGGGCCGAGACGTCGTAGAAATCGAGCGAGCGCTCGTCCTGGTCGATCCGCCGGCCGCCGATCTCCTGCCCGTTCAGGTAGACCGTGTATTCCGGGTCGCCCATCACCTTGAGATGCGTGAAGATCCGGCGCTCGGGAAGGTCGAAGTCGCGGGTGGCAAAGAAAGCCACCGGGTAGTTGTCGCTCATCCGGTGCGCCGGCCAGATCCACTGCGCCCGGCCGGTGATGTCGTAGAACTTCCGGGAGTACGTCCTCTCGAGAACCGCAAACGCGGCGGCGAAGACGAAGAGGAACGCCGTCACGATCAGGAGGCGCCGCACCAGCTCGCGGTCGGCAGGCGGAGCTCCTCGGAAGCTCGAGGAACTCGTAAAGGTAGAATCGCCCTCCGTCATGCGGAGCGTGATTGTAATTCCAGCGCGGTGGGCATCCACGCGCTTCCCCGGAAAACCGCTGGCGCCGATCGCCGGGGTGTCGCTGATCCGGCGCGTCTACGAGCGGGCCGTGAAGTCGCAGCGGGCCGAGGCGGTCTACGTCGCCACCGACGACGACCGCATCGACGAGCACGTCCGCGCCTTCGGCGGCCGGGTCCTACGCCCGGAGGGAGACTTCCAGACCGGCACCGACCGGATCGCCGCGGCGCTCCGGCTCGCCGGCGGAGATTTTGACGTCGTCCTGAACGTCCAGGGGGACGAACCGCTGATCGACATCGGCAACGTCGACCAGCTCGTCGACCTCCTCGCGCGCAACGAGACCGAGATGGCCACCATGGCCTGCCCGCTCTCGACCGGCGAGGAATTCGAGGCCCGCGACGTGGTCAAAGTCGTCACCGACGGCCGCGGCAACGCCCTCTACTTCTCCCGCGCGCCGATCGGCTCGCGCGAAACCGCCCTCCGCCACATCGGCGTGTACGCCTACCGGAGGGCGGCCATCGATGCCTTCGTGGCCCTCCCCCAGTCGCCGCTCGAACGGGCAGAATCACTCGAACAGTTGCGGGCGCTCCAGCACGGCTTTAAAATCGCAGTGTTGCAAACCCCCAGGCCCCACCTCGGCGTCGACCGGCCCGAGGATGTGGCACGCGTCGAGAGTGAACTTGCGAAACTGCCTGCATGATCTCGGAGGTCGTCGTTCGTGAGCCTGGTGCTCACACGACACTCATCTCTCCCGGCGTACCTCCCTCTCTCTCTCCCACCATCAGCAGACAGATCTGACCAACTGTTCTCAGTTGTCGGTTGTCAGTTGTCTGCGCGGCACTGCACGGACAACCGACAACTGATAACCGACAACCAGCCCGGAGGGCGTTGATGAGCACGAAATACATTTTCATTACCGGCGGTGTTGTTTCGGGCCTCGGAAAAGGGATCGCCGCGGCATCCATCGGCGCCCTGCTCGAAGCGCGGGGCTTCAAGATCACCATCCAGAAGTTCGATCCCTACATCAACGTCGATCCCGGGACCATGTCGCCGTTCCAGCACGGCGAGGTCTTCGTGACCGACGACGGCGCCGAGACCGACCTCGACCTCGGCCACTACGAGCGCTTCACCACCATGCGCGCCACGCGCAAAAACAACTACACCACCGGCCGGATCTACCTGAAGGTCATCGAGAAAGAGCGCCGCGGCGACTACCTCGGCAAGACCGTGCAGGTCATCCCCCACATCACCGACGAGATCAAGAAGTGCATCAAAGACGTTTCCGAGGGAGTCGACGTCGTGATCGTCGAGATCGGGGGGACCGTCGGCGACATCGAGTCGCTCCCCTTCCTCGAAGCCATCCGCCAGTTCCGCCTCGAAGCCGGCCGCGGGAACGCCATCAACGTCCATCTCACCCTCGTCCCGTACATCAAGGCGAGCGACGAGCTGAAGACCAAGCCGACCCAGCACTCGGTCCAGACCCTCCGGCAGATCGGCATCCAGCCCGACATCCTCCTCTGCCGCTCCGACCGCACCATCCCGGACGAGATGAAGAAAAAGATCGGCCTCTTCTGCAACGTCGAAGAAGAGTCGGTCGTGCCGGCGTACGACGTCGACTTCATCTACCAGGTGCCGCTGGCGTTCTCCCGCGAGGGGCTCGACGAGATCCTGCTCGACAAGCTCCACCTGCCGCATGAGGAGATCGGGTCGCTCACCAAGTGGGAGGAGATCGTCCGGAAGATGCGCCATCCGGAGGACGAGGTGCGCATCGGCTTCGTCGGCAAGTACGTCGACTTCGGCGACTCGTACAAGTCGCTCAACGAATCGCTCGTGCACGGCGGGATCGCCAACGGCATCAAGGCCCGGATCATCTACATCGACTCGGAGTCGCTCGAGGAAGAGGGCTATCACGGCGAGCTGGCCAGCGTGGACGGCATCCTGGTCGGCCCCGGCTTCGGCTCGCGCGGCGTCGAAGGGAAGCTGCGGGCGATCCGCTTCGCGCGCGAGAAGAAGATCCCCTTCTTCGGGATCTGCCTCGGCATGCAGTGCGCCACGATCGAGTTCGCGCGCAATATGGTCGGCCTGGTGGGAGCGAACTCGACGGAATTCGACGACGAGGCGCCGTACAAGGTGATCTACAAGCTCCGCGATCTGATCGGCGTCGATGCCCTCGGCGGGACGATGCGGCTCGGCAAGTATCCCTGCCAGCTCAAAGAAGGCTCGATCGCGCGTGAGGCGTACGGCGTCGACTCCGTCGAAGAGCGCCACCGCCACCGCTACGAGGCCAACCTCGAGTACATCCCCCAACTCGAAGAGCGCGGCTTCCGCGTCACCGGCGCCTCGCCCGACGGCAAGTTCGTCGAGATCGTCGAGCTGACCGGCCACCCCTGGTTCCTCGGCTGCCAGTTCCACCCCGAATACAAATCGCGCCCCAGCGCCCCCCACCCGCTCTTCCGCTCCTTCATCGCCGCGGCGCGGGCGTACAAGAATTCGAACAAGACTACCCTGGCAATGCCCCAGGCAGCGGAAGTCGAGGTGTAGCGATGCGGCCCGTCTGTTTCATGATCATGCCGTACGGCGAGCGGGACACGAACGTCACCGCCGACGTGGGGCCGCCCAAAGTCGACTTCGACGCGTTGTGGAGCGACGTCTACGAGCCGGTCATCCAGGCGCTCGGCTACCAGCCGGTGCGCGCGGATCAGGACCTCGGCGCGGTGATCATCAAGGACATGATCGAGCGGCTCACCCTCGCCGATCTCGTCCTGGCCGACATCACCATCGCCAACGCGAACGTCTACTACGAAGTCGGCGTGCGCCACGCCTCCGCGGCCAGCGGCTGCGTCCTGCTGTCCGCCAAATGGTCGAAGCCGGTCTTCGACCTCGCCCAGATCCGGCATCTGCAGTTCGCCCTGCCGTCGAAAAAGCTCACCGAGCCCGAGGCGGAAACGCTTCGGAAAGAGCTCGTCGACGCTATCGGCTCGCACAAAAACGCCCCGAGCCCCATCTACGACCTCATGCCCGGCTACCCGCCGCCGAAGATGTCGGGAGCGTCGTCATTCGAGCAGCTCGTCAAGTCGATCACCGACTTCCAGGGGCAGCTCAAAGCCGCGCGCAGCATCGCCAACAAGGACGAAAAGAAGGCGAAAGTGCGCCAGCTCGTGCTCGACTACATCTCCTCCGGAACGATCATCTCCTCCCTCGCGCTGGAACTGCTGCCCGTCGTCCGCGATGCTGCCGGCTGGCCGGACGTGCTCGAGTACATCGCCAGGTTGCCCAAAGAACTGCGCGACACGCCGTTCGTCCAGGAGCAATACGCCCTGGCCGTCTCGAAAACCGGAAACGACCAGGAAGCGATCGCCGCCCTCCGGTCGCTCATCGACCTGCGGGGAGAATCGTCCGAGCGCCGCGGCCTCCTCGGCGGCCGCTTCAAGAAGATGTACAACAAGGCAGTCGCCGCCGGCCAGGACGACGAAGCCGCGCAGTACCTCGACGAGGCGATCGACCACTACACGCGCGGCATGTATCTCGATCTGAACGACTTCTACTCCCCTTCCAACCTCTCCCGCCTCCTCCGCACCCGTGGCGCGGAAGGCGACGAGCAACTGGCCGTCACCGCCGCCGAGGTCACCCGCGCAGGCTGCGAACGCAAACTGAAGCTCGATCCCGACGACCCCTGGGTCGGCCAGACCCTCCTCGGCCAGGCCGCCGACGCCCAGGACCTCCCCACCGTGAAAAAGCTCGTCAGCGACATCAAGAGAAAGCGCTACCCCAACTGGCAGATCGACACGACCGGGGCCGATCTCAAGATGAGCATCTCCTTCATCCGCGACCCCGATTTGCGCGCACAATTCGAGGCGGCGCTGGCGCCGCTGAACGCCTAAGAACAGCTCCCCGGAAACACATGGCCGTTGATCCTGCGAAAACCGCCGAAGGCGGTGAAAGATCTGTAGGCCCGGCCTTTAGGCCGGGTCCAACGTGGCAGTTCTTTCGAGCCCGCGTAGCGGGCGACAGAACACGACCCTGCGCAAACCTTCTGTTCTGTCGCCCGCTACGCGGGCTCGCCTTGGGGCGCGCTGTGGAACCCGGCCTGAAGGCCGGGTCTACAGATCTTTCGCCGCCTTCGGCGGCTCCGGTCGAATTCTTGCGCCAGCGAGCGGACGGCGTCTCGCCGTAAGGGTACGCCCGCGTTACCGGCTCCTCCACAACGCAAACGCAAACAGATCCGCCCACTCCTCGCGGATCTGCGTCCGCGTCGAGCCGAGGCCATGTCCCCCGCCCGTCTCGACACGCAACAGCACCGGGCCGCCGGTCGTTGCGCTCTGCAGCCGCGCCGCGAATTTGGCGGGTTGCCAGACCGGGACGCGGACGTCGTGCATCCCGCCGGTGACGATGACGGCCGGATAGCGCGTCCCATCCTTGATCCGGTGAAACGGGTCGACCGCGAGCAGGTGGCGGAAGTCCTCGACGTTGGCGATGGTCCCGTACTCAGGCACGTTCGCCGGACCGCCCTCGGTGCTCTCGAAGCGCATCAGGTCGGCTACCGGCACACGCATCAGCGCGGACGTGAAGAGGTCCGGGCGGCGGGTGATGACGCCGCCGACGAGGAAGCCGCCGGCACTCGTGCCGGTGATCGACAGCCGCGACGGCGCGGTGTAGCCGCGGGCCACGAGGTGCTCCGCGCAGGCGATCATGTCCTCGAAGCCGCGTTCCTTGTTGTGCTTCGAGCCGGCGAGATGCCACTCCTTCCCGCGCGCACCGCCCCCGCGGGCGTGACACTCGGCGAAGACGCCTCCTTCGTCGACCCACGTCAGGCCGAACGGCCAGAAGTAGGGCGACTGCGACGACCCGTACGCCGCGTAGCCGGTCAGCAGCGCGGGTGTCGTCCCATCTTTCTTCGCATCCTTCCGCGAGACGATCGACATCGGCACCATCGTGCCGTCGGCGCTGCGGACTTCGACCTCCTCCGAAGCGATGTGCGTGTAGTCGATCGGCCACGGGTCGATCAGGCCGAGATCGCGGGCAGGGGTTCCGGCTGCTGCACGGAAGATCCGCGGCGAGCGCGTCCAGGAGTCGAGCGTGAACCAGATCCCCGGATGGCCGGGCGACGAGCCCGGAGCGGACAGGCTGCCGCCGTACGGCATCGCCACGTTCTCCTTCGCGCCGTTGTCCCAGCGGACACGCTCGATGCGCGAGAGGCCGCCCTCGAGCAGCGCGACGTAGAGGCCGTCGTCGGCCACGACGAAGTTCTCGATCACTCCCGCGCTCTGCGGCAGGAGCTCGCGCGCGCCGGCGAGCGTGCCGGTGGCGGCGTCGAGCTCGAGGACTTTGTAGCGTGGGGCTCCATCGTACGAAACGGCGATCAGTTGATCGCCGTGCAGGGTCATCGCGTAGACGTGGTCCGTCGGGCCGGAGATGCGCCGCCACGGAATCTGTGCACCCGGGACAACCGAGTCGAGCGGCGCGACGAAGTATTCGAGGTCCGCCGAGGTGCCGGGCGTCGCGACGGCCAGCGCCCAGCGGCTGCGCGGGCCGGCCTCGATCGCGGAGAAGCATTCCTCGCAGATCCCGAGGCCGGAGATCATCGGCCCGAATACCGGCACCGCCTTCTCCGGATCGTCGCCGAGGACGTGGAGGTAGGTCGCACTGTTCTTGAACCAGTCCGCCCGCGTCGCCCCGGGGGCCGGCTTTGCCCGGCGCCAGTAGAAGAAGGAACGGTTGTCGGGCCTCCAGGAGATGCCGGCGTACTGCGAACGGTCGATCCGCTCCGGCAGCACTTTGCCGGTATCGACTTCCATCACCTCGATGACGCTGTCCTCCGAACCGCTCGCGGAGATACCGTAGGCGAGGTGCCGTCCGTCCCACGACGGCTGTGCGTAGTCGATGGCGTAATGAACGTCGCCCGCGTTGCGCGTCCTGGGATCGATGAGCAGCCGATCCTCGCCGTTCCAGCCGTCGCGCACCCAGAGCTGCGGAACGTCGTCGGTGGGCCGGCGCTTCATCAGGAAGACGCGGGGAGCGGCGCCAACGACACCGACGATCGAGACGCGCGTCACTCCCTGGTCGGCCTTGGTGAGCGCCTGCAGGAACTCGGCCCGCAGTGGCAGCGCGTCGAAGACCGCCCGCGAGCGCTTCCCGTGTGCGTCGAGCCAGGCATTGAATTCGTCGCCGCCCGCCTCCATCCAGCGATACGGATCGCGGACCGTGAAGCCATGGTGCTGCTCGGCGACTTCAGCGACGCGCGCCGCCGGAGCGGGGGCCACGGTGACTTCGGCCGGTGCAGTGCCGGGAGGAGCGGCCGGCGGAGCCACGGCGGTGGAGCAGGAAACCAGGAGGAGCACCAATCCCAGGAAAGATTTCGCGCGCAATCGACACCTCCTAGTGAGACACCACACTAGCGCGGCATCATAACGTGCCGCGCGCGGCGGGCCCGGGCAGCTCGATCCATTTGTTGTTGCGGAGGGTGGCAGCTCCCGCCGGCACGCTCGTCATCGCAGTTTTCGATCCCCGGCGCCGCTGGAAGGTGTTGTTCTCCACGAGATTGCCGCCGTGTGCAGGATCGGGATCGATGTACAGCAGGTACTCGGCCGCGTCCGAGATCGTGTTGTTCGCAATGCGCGTGTTCTTCATCCCCTGCGGCGTCCGCCGCCAGTACGCGATGCCCCACCGGCTGCGCCCGACGATGTTGTTGACGATGCTGTTCCCGCTCGTCGCCTCGGCGGCCTTCCCCTGCTTCTCGTTCGCCAGCATGATCCCGTCCGCCGGGCGCCCGTTCCGGTAGTAGGCGCGATTCCCCGTGCTGTATGCACGGTTGCCGTCGACGGTCGAGCGTTGCGCGTAGGTCAGGTAGATCTGCACGCTGAAGTTGTCGAAGACCTCGTTCGCCATCACCTCGCAGTCCTTGCTGGTGTCGAGGAGGATGCCCTCGCCGAAATTGCGAAAGACCCGGTTCTGCCTCACCGTCACGCGCCGGCTGTCCCACACGCCGATGGCCGCGGCCCAATTCCCTTCTTCCCAGGTACGGCGGCGGTTCTCCAGCACGGTGTCCCGGACCGTATTTCCCGCCACCACCACGTCGTGCGCGCGGTACGGTTCGGAGTGCCCGACATAGATGCCGCCGCGCTCGCAGTGATGGATGGTGTTGCCGAGCAGCCGGACGTGGTGCGCTCCCCAGCAGACCAGGCCGATGTGCCCGGAATTGCGGATCTCGAAGCCGATCCAGTCGACGTAATCGCCGCCGATCGTCACCGCATCGGCACGGCGCCCGCCGCCGTCGATGATCACCCGCTCCTTCCCGTGCGGCCGGAACGTGATGCGCGCCTGCTCCGTCCCGTCCGTCCAGACCGCTACCGTCTGACGATAGACACCGCCGCGCACGAAGACCGTGTCTCCGGGACGGGCGACCGAGGCGGCCTTGTTGATCGTTGCGAACGGGGTTGCCAGCGAGCCGTTCCCCCGCAGATCGTTTCCGTTTGTAGCCACGTAGCGTGAAGCCGCGCCCGCCGGAACTGACAGCAGAGCGAGCGCCACCACAAACGCCACAAGGAGGACTCGGGTCATGCCTTCGGAACTGCGAGCGGCGCGCCTATCCGCCGCCGGAGCGGGTGATATTCTCCGCCCGCCATGCCGACCACCCGTCCCATCGCCATCACGCCGGAGATCCAGTTCGGCGGAGACAACCCTCCCCTGTTCATCGCCGGGCCCTGCGTCATCGAAGGGCTCGAGCACGCGCTGAAGATGGCCCGCACCCTCGTCAAGCTGCGCGACGAGCTGAAGATCAACCTGGTCTACAAATCGTCGTTCGACAAGGCCAATCGCTCGTCCATCGAGTCGTTCCGCGGGCCCGGCGTCGACTCCGGCATGGAGGTCCTTCGCGCCGTGAGAGAGGAGACCGGGCTGCCGCTGCTGACCGACATTCACGAGCCGTGGCAGGCGGAGCCGGTCGGGGCGGTGGTCGACATCCTCCAGATTCCCGCCTTCCTCTGCCGGCAGACCGACCTCATCGCCGCCGCCGCGCGGACCGGGAAGGCGGTCGGGGTGAAGAAGGGGCAGTTTCTCTCGCCGGAGGAGACGAAGAACATCATCGAGAAGGGGAACGAGGCCGGGAACGCCAAGGTGTTCATCACCGAGCGCGGGAGCTCGTTCGGCTACCAGAACCTGGTGGTCGACATGCGCGCCTTCCCGATCGTCCGCGGCTTCGGCGCGCCGGTGGTCTACGACATCACCCACTCGATGCAGAAACCGGGCGGCGAAGGGAAGCAGACCGGCGGCACCCCCCAATTCGCCCGCCCCCTCGCCCGCGCCGCCGCCGCCGCCGGCGCCGACGGGTTCTTCATGGAAGTCCACGACAACCCGCCGGAGGCACTCTCCGACCGCACCACCCAGATCCGCCCGGAGGCGGCAAGGGCGATCATCGAGGACGTGTTGAAGATCCGGGAGATGCTCGAGCCGATCTGACAGGACCTATAGGACAGATAGGACCTATAGGACTCATGGGACTCCCTATTGGTCCTATAGGTCCCATAAGTCCTATCGGTCCTGTGGCACTCACCCCGAACGTTCCGGCTGGCCGGCCGTCTGACCACTGACATGTCCAGAGTCCGCACCACTCTCGCCGTCCTGATCGCACTCTTCGCGATCCTCACCCTCCTCGACCGCTTCGTGCTGGTCGAGCTGCTCCTGCGGCGGACGGCGATGCCGTTGCTGCTCGCGCTCGCCGAGGGGCTGGCCATCGTCGGAGTGGGGGCATTGCTGCGGCGGGGGAAGCATGTCGACGTTCCGCTCGACTTTCTCCTCGGCTATCCGGTGTTCGGGACGCTTCTCTACCTCGCCGGCACGATCAAGGTTGCGTCAGCGACGCTCGTTCCGCTGCTCGTCCTCGGGATGATCGTCGGGGTCTGGCTGCTGCTGAAGCGCTTCGGCGACGAGGCTTACGTCAAGCCGGGCATGCCTCCGCTGCGCTGGCCGGCGATCGCCGTGGCGGCGGTGCTGGCGTGCGGGTTCGTGGCCGCGCAGGCGCCGCCGTCGTCGCTCGACGAGCTGGCCTATCACCTCGCCGCGCCGCACACCTGGGTGCTGGAAGGACGGGTGGTCGAGCTGCCGCTGCTGTCGCACTCCTACTTCCCAGCCGGCATCGAGTCCGCCGATCTTCTCCCGCTGCTCCTTCTCGGGTCGATCGACGGCGGCGTGGCCTCGCACTTTCTGCACCTCCTCGCGGCGTTCGCCACGACGCTGCTGATCGCGCGGCGCACCAGTTCCTGGCTCGCGACCGCGGCCATCGTCACCACCCCCGCACTGGCGATCACCGCCGGCTGGTCGCTGGTCGACTGGCCGCTGGCCGGCGCGTTCGTCGCGCTCTATCTCGCGCTGCAGGACGACGATCTCGACACCGCTTCCGCGGCGACGGCAGCCGGGCTGCTGATCAAGTACACCTTCCTCCCGTTCGCCATCATCGCCTGGGCGATCAAGCGCCGCCTGCCGCGCTGGACGGTAGCCATCGGCCTGATCTTCTTCATCCGCAACGCGATCGTGGCCGGTAATCCGTTCGCCCCGTTCCTCGGCGGCGATGCGCCGCACGTCTCGAATTACCGTGCGGTCGCCCTCGCCGACTACATTTTCGAAGGGCCGTTCGTCGATGAGGCGCTCGGCGCGAGCCTGCTCATCCTCCCTGCCTTCGCTACCGGTTTTCTCGCCCTCGCCAGCGTGGTCATCGCCGCGGCCTTCTTTCTCCTCGGACCATCCTCGCGGCTGCTGGTCCCCTACCTCGTCGTCCCCGCGGTGAACGCCGCGCCGGAGCTGCGCCGCCGCACGTTTGCTGTCTTCGTGGCGATCGCGGTGGTGGTGCAGACGTTCCTCGTGGTCTGGTTCACCGCCCGCACGGACGCTTTCTCGCTCCTCTCCGGTACGACGGAGCAGGATTACCTCCGCAAAGCGCGACCGTCGTACGCGGCGGTCGAGTGGCTCAACCGCTCGCTTCCCCAGCGCTCCCGCACGCTGCTCGTCGGGCACGGCGAGACCTACTGGTTCACCCGCCCGGTGCGCGGCGGCGGGAACTTCGACGGCGAGCGGATCTCGCGCTATCTCGATCTCCCGGCTCCCGAGGCGCTCCGGGAGCGGCTGCGGAAGGATGGCATCACCCACGTGGCCGTCCTCGCCGTCACACCGCCGACCGCGGACGACAAGAAACTGGAAGAGCGGCAGATGACCCTGTCACCTGCCGCCCAGAGAATGCTCGTCCAGACTCTCGACCGCTACGCGTCCAGCGTGACGTCTCACGGCAACGCCACACTGTTCACGCTGCGGTGACGTACCCGCATGGGAGACGACGGGAGGCCTCCGGCGGGCGGGCCCGGCCCGCGGCGTTGGTTGCCATAGGCTGAACGCACGCTGGTCGCACGGAACGCGGTCCGGTGCGAAAACAAACGCCGCGGGCCGGGCCCGCCCGCCGAAGGCCCCTCGTCGGTCCCCCCGTGCGGGCGCGCTCAGCGTGCGTTAAACCGCGACGGTGGCGTCAATCCCCGCCGCCGCGCGCAGCGCGTCCGCCTTGTCGGTTCGCTCCCAGGTGAATTCCGGCTCCGTGCGGCCGAAGTGGCCGTAGGCGGCGGTCTTCTTGAAGATCGGGCGGCGGAGCTGCAGCGACTCGATGATGCCGCGCGGCGTCATCTGGAAATGCTCGCGCACCAGCTCGACCAGCTTCGACTGATCGGTCTTGCCGGTGCCGAACGTGTCGACGTAGATCGAGACCGGGTCGGCGACGCCGATCGCATACGCGAGCTGCACCTCCACCTCGTCCGCGATCCCTGAGGCCACGATGTTCTTGGCGATGTAGCGGGCCATGTAGCACGCCGAGCGGTCGACCTTCGTGGGGTCTTTCCCCGAAAACGCACCGCCGCCGTGACGGCCGCGGCCGCCGTAGGTGTCGACGATGATCTTGCGTCCGGTCAGGCCGGTATCGCCCTGCGGACCACCGATCACGAACTTGCCGGTCGGGTTGATGTGGAACTTCGTCTCGTTGTCGAGCAGCTCCGGGTTCACCACCGGCTTGATCACCTTCTCGACGATCGCCTCGCTGAGGTCGCGGTGGCTGACGTTCGGCGAATGCTGCGTCGAGATGACGATGGCGCTGACGCGCACGGGGCGCTTGCCGTCGTACTCGATCGTCACCTGCGACTTGCCGTCCGGGCGGAGGAAGTCGAGCTCGTTCGACTTGCGCACCTCGGTGAGACGGCGCGCGAGCTGGTGGGCGAGCATGATCGGCAGCGGCATCAGCTCCGGCGTCTCGCGGACGGCGAAGCCGAACATCAGGCCCTGATCGCCGGCACCGCCGGTGTCGACGCCCTGCGCGATATCGGGCGACTGCGGATCGATCGACGAGATCACCGCGCAGGTCTCGCTGTCGAAGCCGTATTTCGCGCGCGTGTAACCGATCTCGCGGATCGTGTTGCGCACGATCGACGGGAAGTCGACGTACGTCTTCGTGGTGATCTCGCCGGAGATCATCGCAAGGCCGGTCGTGACCAGCGTTTCACACGCCACACGGCCCACCGGATCCTCAGCCAGCACGGCGTCGAGGATCGCATCCGAGATCTGGTCGGCGATCTTGTCGGGATGTCCTTCGGTGACAGACTCCGACGTGAAGAGGGTCCTGTAATTCGCCATCAGTGATTTGCTCCTTGAGGGGCTGCAGAAGAGTCCCGAAATCCTAGCATGGAGGATGCCCAGGCCAGAGGGCCAAACGCGGACGGAACGCAAGTTTTCGGTAAGTCCGGCCGAATTTCTTCTTTCTCCGGTTGGCACTCGGGTCCGCTCTTCTTCGGCCCCCAGCTTGCACAGTTCGCTTCTTCGATGGTGAAACCGAGACATTTTGGAGCGTACCGGGACCTGCTCCTCCTCTTCACGCGCTACGGCCGCAAAGACTTCCGCGTCAACGTAGGGACCGAGGATTTCCTCGCCCCCGAGGCCGAAAACGGCGAGATCGAGCCGGACGTCAAGGCCCGTGCCGAAGCATTCGCCAAGGCGCTCCAGGCGATGGGGCCGACGTACGTCAAATTCGGGCAATTGCTTTCCACTCGCCCCGATATCGTCCCGCAGGAGTACATCAACGCCCTGGAGAGCCTGCAGGACAACCTGGCGCCCTTCTCCTTTGCCGACGTCGAGCGGATCGTCGAGGAGGAGCTCGGCGTCCGCATCTCGAAGGCTTTCGAGCATTTCGAGGCCACTCCCCTGGCCGCCGCCTCCCTCGGCCAGGCACACCGTGCCGTCCTTCGTGATGGCCGCGACGTGGTCGTCAAGATCCAGCGTCCCAACGTCCGTGAAGAGGTCCGCCGCGATCTCGACGTCTTCACCGACATCGCCGCCGAGCTCGAAAAGCACACCGACATCGGCCGGAAGATGAACCTCGTGGCCGCGCTCGAACAGGCCAAGCTCGTCATGTACGCCGAGCTGAATTACCTGCAGGAAGCGCGGAACATGGAGACCATCCGCCGGAACCTCGCCGCCTTTCCCCAGCTCTACATCCCCACCGTCGTCGACGACTACACCACCCAGCGCGTGCTGACCACGGAGCTCGTGCGCGGGAAGAAGGTCTCGAAGCTCACGCCGCTCTCGCTGGTCGAAGGGAACTACGCCGAGCTGGCGGGCGTGCTGACCCGCGCCTACCTCACCCAGATCTGCGTCGACGGCGTCTGGCACAGCGACCCGCATCCGGGCAACGTCTTCATCCGCGACAACCCGGACGTCGAAGAGACCGCGCCGCAGATCGTCCTCCTCGACTTCGGCATGGTCAGCCGCATCGCCGGCGAATTCCAGGACGAAGTGATCAAGCTCCTGCTGGCCATCTCCTCGAATCGCGGCGGCGACGTGGCCGAGGCGTGCGTCCGGATGTGCGAGGCGCAGGAGCGCTTCGACGACGTGAAATTCACGCGCGAGATCTCCACCCTCGTCGCCGCCGTGCACGACGCCAGCGCCCGGGAGATCAACACCGGCCAGTTGATCTTCACGGTGATCGGCATCGCCAACAACAACGAGCTGCGCGCGCCGGCCGAGCTGACCATGCTGGCCAAGACGCTCCTGCACCTCGACGCCATCACCAAGCGGCTCGACCCCGAATACGACCCGCAGCAGGTCATCCGCGACTACGCCGAGCAGCTCATGTCCCAGAAGCTCGCGCAGAAATTCAACCCGCGCAACTTCTACCCGGCCCTGCTCGACCTCAACCAGCTCATCCTCGACCTTCCCCACCGCGCCCGGGAGATCATCGACACCACCGCCGCCGGCCGCCTCTCCTTCGGCATCAAGCTGTCGCAGGCCGAAGAGTTCCTGGCCGGCATGCACCGCATCGCCAACCGCATCACCATCGGCGTCGTCATCGCCGCGCTGCTGATCTCGTCGTCGATGATGATGCGCGTCCCCAGCCGCTTCATCCTCTTCGGCTACCCCGGTCTCGCCGTCCTCGGCTACCTGCTCGCCAGCGCGGCCGCGTTCTATCTGATCGTGTCGACGATCGTGAAAGACCGGAGAGATCAGGAGAACGCGAAGTTCAAAGGGAAGTGAAACTCAACGCCTGCGCCGGTCGAACAGCTCCCAGCGTCCTTCCATCTGCGAGTAGCCCGGCACCTTGACCTTGACCCACTGGGTGCCGGGAGCGTACGGGTCGCCGCGGCGTTTGGCGACGATGCCTTCCATGTCGCGTTCGGTGACGACGGCGTAGAGGGCCGGGTCGTCGACGTGGTCGACGTAGCCGATCGGCGTCTTCTCGATCAGCTTGTAGAGCGTGCGCTTGCGACGCCAGAGCGGCTGGTCGCGAAGGTCGCGGCCATTCAGCCAGAGGAGGTCGAACGCCGCGTAGGCGGGCTGGCCGCGGCGGAAGAAGAGGGCGTTGAAATCGGGACCCTCGTCGGTCATGACGATCACTTCGCCGTCGAGGATGGCGTTCTTCACGCCGAGGGCGCGGGTCAGGCCGTCGGCGAGCTCTTTGAAACGCGGGAGCGGCTTTCCGGTCTTCGAGGTAAAGCGTCCCTGCCCCCTCTCGATCGTCAGGACGCCGCGGAACCCGTCCAGTTTCAGCTCGTAGACCCACGGCTTCCCGACCGGGACAATCTTCGAGCGCACGGGGCGAAGGGGATCGATGCGGGGCAGCACGGCAAGACAATTATGCGAGGCTGCATGCGGATCGTTCTGTCTCGAATCGGACAACGGCGGGTGGGGTCGGGCCGCGCGAGTGGCACGGCCCCTCACCCAGCCCGGCACCTGGTCTTCTAACCTCTTTGATCGTCGATGGATACACCACCGCTTACGCCGCGCGCAGGTGCCGGGCGTCCCTCTCCCCGGCCCGGCGGGGAGAGGGGGAACAAACCAGGGGGTTCTACGAGGCGAAGATTACCTGCGCAAAGCTGTTTTGTTTCCCCTCTCCCCGCCGGGCCGGGGAGAGGGATGTTCGGCACCTGCGCGTGGCACTGCGAGAGCCGGCCGGTGCTCCGGGAGCTACGTTAGAAGACCAGGTGCCGGACGGGGTGAGGGGCCGTGCCTCAGGCGCAAACCGCTCAGCAAATCGCCTTCAATTTCCCTGACGCCACTAACGCCCTCCCGGAGAGGTAACCCAGCGCGCGATAGCTTTCGAACTGGGCTTCGTCGTACCACTGGTCGGCGGTGCTCTGCTGGGGGAAGGCGTCGTTGGTGTAGCCGTACTGGAGGACGTCGACCGGGGCGCCGGCGGTGCGGTTGGGCTTGACCACGATGATCGTGCCCTCCAACTCCCCTGCCGGCAGGTTGATGGTGCGAGCGTACACCTCCGAATATCGGATCGTGCCCACGACAAAGTGCGATCCCGGGGGCTGGCAGCGGAGCTGGGCGATGTCGAGGTCGATCTCGGTGCCGAAGTCGATCCGCACCTTGCGGATCAGGTTCCCGAGGTCGTCGAGCGTCACGTTCGGATCGGCGCCGCAGTCGCCGAAGACGACGAAGTTGCAGCCCCGCTGGATCAGCGAATAGACGCCGCTGTTGTCGAAGTGGCCGCCGTCGGTGAGGTAGGAGAACGGCAGGAGATCGGTGGTCTGGGAGAGCATCTCCTGGAGCGTGTACACGGGCCAGAGACGCGCCGAGCCGGTCCGCCAGTAGCTCTGGTTCGGCGTCGGCGCCCAGTAGCCGAGACGGACGTTGAAGAGCGTCAGCAGCGCGGCCAGCGCCGACGAGGGTGACTGGGCCCCCATGTTCGGACTGGCCGCGGCGCCGGAGACGGCGACGGCGGTGCCGAGGGAGATCGTCCCGCAGGCGTATTCGTCGGTCGGGCGGAAGCCGGTGCGCATCGAGCCGCACCAGCGCTTCGACATGATGAAGAAGTCGGAGAAGCGCTGCTGCGTCGCCAGGTCGCTGCCGCCGACGAGATTCAGGGTCGTGTTGATCAGATGGTACGGCGCTCCCTGCCGCGTGTTCTGCAGGTCGACGAGCAGGACGTCGTCGCCCGGGACGGCGTCGGAGATGTCGGAGTCCTTCGCCGCGCGGCGGCGGTCGTTGGACGCCCCCATGTAGGCGCGGACCAGGCGGGACTTGTAGAAGCCGTGGATGGTCAGCGAGTTCGGGTCGGCGAGCCAGCCGAGGGCCAGCACCCAGCCGAGGATCGTCGAGATCAGCCCGACCATCGTCAGCGCGCGCCACGCCGTGGAGCCGGCGCACGCCGCCACGCCGACGAGGACGAACATCAGGAAGCCGAAGGCGATCAGGCTGACCGAGCGGGTGTTGCCTCCCTTGCCGAAGATCAGCTCGAAGATCAGCAGCGTCAGCGTCGCCAGGATCCCGCCGACGACCAGCTGCGGCACGTGCGAGCGCTCGAGCACGAACCGGACGGGCTCCAGCGCGCCGAGCACCCACGCCGCGAGCGCCGCGATTCCCGCCGCCGCCACCACAAAGCCGGTATTGCGCGAGAACGCCGCCCGGACCAGCAGCCCCGCCGCCACGGCGATCGCCGACAGTCCGCCGATGGTCACCAGGTGCGGCTGGATCCATTCGATCGGGATCGCGTACTGGCCGACCGCGATCAGCAGCCAGATCGCGATCACGATCCCGCTCTTCCACTTCTGCGCCGGCCGGAACTCGTAGAGGGCGAAGAAGAGGAAGAGGATGCCGGAGATCAGCGCGCCGCGGATGACGAACCAGACCTGCTCGTGATCGTCGCGATAGACAGTGGTGTAGAGGCGATGGCCGATCCAGGCCAGCACCAGGCCGAGCACGAGCAGCAGCAGGACCGGCGCGATCGCGAAGGCGATGCGCTGGAGCAGCGACGGCGGCGCGGTCTTGCTCTTCGCGTCCTCGCCGCCGGTCGGCGAGGCCTTCGTGGCGGTGTAGACGGAACTGAGGACGGCCATGATCAGCGCGCCCCAGCCGCCGGCGCGCGCCGCGGCGTCGGCGGCCGTGTTCCGGATCGTTTGATGGGCGAGCAGGAAGTCGATGACCTCGTAGCCGAATGCGGAGAAGAAGAGCACCACCGCCGAGAAGACGGACCACTTCAGGGTCCGCGTCTGCGCCAGCACCAGCCGGTTGCGCCAGAAATCGATGTCCTGCGCGGTGGCCTTGTGCTTCCACTGCCAGATGACGAGGATCACCGCCAGGATCACGAACCAGGCCCCGGCGGCGATCAGGAAGACGCGGTTGAGCAGGAAGCCGACGTGCGTGACGGTGGCCAGGAACCAGCTCAGCACCGCGAAAAAGACCCCGCTCAGCACCACCACGATCTTGTCGCGCAGCAGCCAGCAGCGGCGGTTCGCGACCATCCAGAGGGCGACGCAGACGATGCTGCCGAGAAGCAGGAGGGCCGGGATCAGCAGCGCCCAGGTCACCCGGTCCGGGAGATCGTGCGCGTTGCGCCGGCCCGGCTGCTTCATCACCACCTCGTCCTGCGGGTCGATGACGCCGGAGGTGTGGTAGGTCGTGACGTAGGTATTGAGGTCGCTCCGCCAGCGGAACCCGTTCGCGGTCTGCGGCAGGATGGCGAAGAACGCCTGCCCCAGCATGATCGTCGCGAGCATGATCGGCAGGAGGATCAGCCACGTCAGGAGGAGGTTCCGGCCGATGACGGCGATGGCCCGCCAGGTGTCGCCGCTGAGCAGTCCTTTGCGCGGGGTGAGGAAGTTCGAGAAGAGGCGGAGGTGGTGGATCGGGTCGATGCCGGCGCTGATGGCCGCGTCCTTGACCTGGGAGCGCTCGTAGTCGGCCCGGCTGTCCTGCGATTCGAGCTGGTTGCGCCGCAGGTCTCGGTCCGTCTCGAGGTGCTCCGGGTCGGGAAAGACCTGCTTCGGCGTGCGCGAGCCGCGCGCCAGCCAGGCGCTCCACCATCCGCCGCAGTAGCCGCCGCCGGAGACGGTGGAGAGGTAGTCGAAGCACTTCAGCAGCCCGGCTTCGTTGAGCGCCTGCAGCAGACCGAGATTGAACGTCGCGCTGCGGATGCCGCCGCCGGAGAGCGAGATCCCGGTGAGCCGCGCCGGACGCTTCCCCGCGCCGGTCTCCTCCCCGTTCGCCTTGCGCCGCTCGGCGATCTCCTCGTACTCCGCCGGAAGGATCTCGACGAAACGCGTGCGGGAGCTGAAATCGAGCTCGTCGCAGTTCTCGTCACAACCGGACGTCTTCCTCTCTGCCATGCGGGCCCCCTCTTTCTGTCTCTCTCATCGAGCCGCGAGCTCGCGCTGCAGCCGCGCGAGCTCCGGGGTGCGCCAGGGTGTGGTTGCGATCTCGGCGATGATCGCACGGGCCGGCGCCGGCTGGCTGCTCTTCAGATACGCCTGCGCCAGCAGCAGCTTCGCCTCGGCATTCGGCCGCAGCGCCACGTTGCGCCGTGCGAGCGCCACCAGCTCCGGCGCCGCGTCCGCGCGGGAGAGCTGGAACCGCAGCGCGTGTCCGATCGCGGCCTCCGGGTAGATCCGCATCTGTTCGGCGAACAGCCGGCCGGCTTCGGCGTAAAGCGCGCGAGCTTCCTCCGGCTGCTCGTCTTCGAGGATGGCCGCGAGCGCGCCGAAGAGCTCCGGGTTGCGCGTGCGGGCGACGACTTTCCGGTAGAGCGCGACGGCCTGCCGCGTCCGTCCCATCCCATGCAGCACCTCGGCGCGGTGTTCTTCCACGAGCCACCATCCCGAGTACGCCCGCTCGGCGCGCTCGTAATGCGCCAGCGCCCCGGCGTACCGGCCGTGCTCGAAGCGCATCACGCCGCGCTGCACCTCGACCCAGGCGTACGAGCGCAACTCTTTCGCTGTCAGCTCGTCTTGCGCGGCGGCGTAGAGACGATCGGCGCCGGCAACGTCGCCGGTCTTCGACTTGAAGTAGGCCAGCCGCGCCAGGTTGTCCCAGCTCGGCGACGTCGCGGCGAGACTCTCGTACGCGCGGGCCGCGTCGGCGTAGCGTCCTTCCATCAACGCCACGTCGGCACGCAGCGCGCGGACCGCATCCGTCTCCGGCAGCAGCGCCAGATCGCGCTTCGCTTTCGGAAGCCGGTGCAGCTTGAACGCGAGCGTGGCGCGGGCGAGCAGCAGCGCTTGGCTCGCACCCGACGCCGCGAGCTCGCGCTCCAGCGCCTGCTCCGCGAGACGGTAGTCGCCGAAGTCGCCGGTCAGCGTTGCGCGCAGGTAACGGTTCCGCAGATCCGCGGACGAGAAGCGCGCCAGCTCCGCGTCGTAGTCCGACGGCCGCGGCGTGGCCACGCCGCGCATGGCGATCATCGCCACGAGCGCGGCCGGCAACGCCGCGACCATCACGAGCCGGCGCCCGTTCATTGCCCGGCGTATCCGCCCGCCGGCCACGGCGAGGCCATATACGGGAAGTTCCTCAGGAACGGCTTGTCGTTGCGCAGCGGGTTCGGCGGCGTCTTCGGCTCGATCGGCGCCGCGTTCCAGAGCGACTGCTGGCCGAGCGTCTCCAGGTTGCACGGCGCGCCGGCGCAGCTCTTCGTATGGTCCAGGAAGACCGAGAGGAACCGCGTCGCCACCTGATCCTCGAACCGCCGGCCGAACGGCCAAGTGCCGGTCGTGTCCATGTCGATGGCGTTGACGTTGGGGATGAAGATGTCGGCCGCGCGGCGCAGCGGGATGTTCAACCGCTTCGGGTTCCAGACCACGCCCGGCGGCATGTTCAGCTCCTGGAAGAAACAGCGCTTCACGCGCGGGAACGCGTGCAGCGGGTCTTTGTAGAAGCGGAGCGTCGAGACGGTGACGCCGCTGTGGTCGAAACAGGTCGGCAGGCCGAGCGCCGTGATCGACGGGCCGAAGCCCCAGCCGAGGTGGCCGAAGCGGTTGATGAAGTGCGGCGCCAGCCGGAAATTGTCGGCGCCGAGCTGGCGGTCGTCGTGGCGCTCGCTGAGCGCGGCGTCGGAGAACGGCAGGCCGTCGGTGTCGACGCGCTTGTAATGCGTCAGGTCCTCGTCGAAGCTG
>Ga0190275_10000093_pt1 | contig 107596 bp, 117 predicted proteins | sample Popmic550T_FD_133745 | JGI IMG/M metagenome (GOLD analysis project Ga0190275, IMG submission 133745) | Populus adjacent soil microbial communities from riparian zone of Yellowstone River, Montana, USA - 550 T | ecosystem: Environmental > Terrestrial > Soil > Riparian zone > Trees stand... | reverse complement strand
GTCGCGCTGTCGGCGCGCTTCGTCGCCGGCGGGACCTGGCGGACCGAGGTCACGCTGCGCCACGCCAGCGCCGAGCCCGAGCGGCTGCGGATCGTCCTGACGCCGCGGCTCGGGGAGCTGCCCGCTCCGGCCGAGTCGCTGGCGCTCGAGGTCGAGGCGTTCGGACCGCCCGCCCGCGAGCAGACGCGGATGCTCGACGGCGGCGAGGCGGAGCGGCGCGGCCGGCTCGCCGAGGCGGTACATCAGGCGCGCCAGGCGGCGGGGGAGGGCGCCGCTTTGCGCGTGCTCGACGTCGACCCGGGATCGCGGGTGCCGGAGCGCCGCGCGGTCTTGGCGCCCTTCCCCGACCCATGAGCCGGTCGGTGACCGCCAAGGCACGCCGTTTGGGGGCGCCGCGTCCGGCGCGCGTCGAGGTCGGTCTCGACGGCCGGCCGATCAGCGTCGGCCGCCTGCGCGTCGAGGCCGTTCGCGAGGACTGGGTCGTCGAGGACCGTTGGTGGACCTCCAAGCCGCTCCAGCGCCGCTACTTCGAGCTCGTCCTGGAGAACGGCCGCAACACCGTCGTCTTCCGCGACCTCAAGACCCGCGCCTGGCACACCCAGCGCGGCTGAGTTGGCCGACCGCGGCGCTGCTGGGGCCGACTGATGATTTTTGCCGCTCTGGACCACACAATTCATCATTCGGCACTGGATGGGGCCGCGCGGCGCTGTAATTGTCGCTGAACTGATGCGAACATGTGTTCGTGTCGGTCTATGTGGAGCTGCATTGTCACTCGGCGTACTCGTTCCTCGACGGGGCGTCGCTGCCGGACGAGCTGGCGGTGGCGGCTCACGGGCTGGGCTACGGCGCGCTTGCCCTGACCGACCACGACGGGCTGCACGGCGCCATGGAACTCGCCGAGGCGACCCGCTTCGACGGGCCGCTCGAAGGTCTGCGGCCGATCGCCGGCGCCGAGCTGACGCTGGAGGACGGCAGCCACCTGACGCTGCTCTGCGAAACGCGCGCGGGCTACTCCAACCTCTGCCAGCTGATCACCAAGGCGCACGCCGGCACGCGTCCGCACCCCGGCCGTGAGCCGCTGCCGCCGTCGACCGCCTACGCCGCCCTCGAACGGCATGCCGCCGGGCTGATCTGCCTCTCCGGTTGTGCCGACCATGGCGCCGCCGCGCGCGCCGTCGAGGAGGGCCGTCACGCCGACGCCGCCCACGCCGCGCGGCGGCTGCTCGCGATCTTCGGGCCCGACCGGCTGCGGATCGAGCTGCAGCGGCCGTTCGCCCGCCACGACCGCCGCCGCAACCGCCTGCTCTCCGAGCTCGCCGAGCGGATCGGCGTGCCGTGCGTGGCGACCGGCAACGTCCACGCCCACGACAAGACGCGCGCCGCGCTCCAGGACGCGCTCGTCGCGGTCCGGCTTGGCCGCACGCTCGACGAGTGCGAGGCCCAGCGGCGCGGCAACCGCTCGCACGTCCTCGCCGGTCCCAAGGCGATGGCCGAGCGCTTCCAGGATCACCCAGACGCCGTAGTCGAGACGTTGCGGATCGCCGAGCGGATCGAGTTCGACCTCCGCCGCGACCTCGGCTACGCCTACCCGCGCCAGGGAGATCCCGAGGCCGACCGCGAGCTGGCAAAGATCTGCCGCGCGCGGATGGACGAGCGCTATCCGACGCGCGACGAGCGCGCCGCCGCCGATCCCCGGCTCGACGAGGAGCTGAACGTGATCCGCAAGCTCGGCCTCTCTGGCTTCTTCCTGCTGCACCGCGACATGCTCGAGCTGGCGCGCGAGGTCGCGGCGGAGGTCCGCGGCCCCGACACGGCCCGGGCGCTGCTGCCACCCGGCCGCGGCCGCGGCTCCAGCGTCTCGTCGCTCGTCTGTTACCTGACCGGCCTCTCGCACATCGACCCGGTCAAGCAGGACCTCCACCTCGGTCGCTTCCTCAACGACGAGCTCCAGGCGATGCCGGACATCGACCTCGACTTCCCGCGCGACATCCGGGAGAAGCTGATCCCGCGCGTCCACGACCGCTACGGCCACGACCGCTCGGCGCTCGTCGCCTCCTTCCCGACCTACCAGGCGCCCTCGGCCGTGCGCGACTTCGCCAAGACGCTCGGCCTGCCGCCCGCCGAGATCGAGCGGATCGCACGCACCGTCGACCCCTGGCGCTCCGGCAACGACATCGCGCCCGACGTCGCGCAGGCACGTGCGATCGACGCCGCCAACCCGCGCTGGCAGGCGCTGATCGGGCTCGTCCGCGACGCCCGCCGGCTGCCGCGCCACATGTCCCAGCACCCCGGCGGGATGGTCGTCTCGAGCGAGCCGCTGACCGACCTCTGCCCGATCCAGCCGGCCGCCATGGAGGGCCGCCAGATGGTCCAGTGGGACAAGGACTCCTGCAACGACGCCGGCTTCCTGAAGGTCGACCTGCTCGGGCTCGGGATGCTGTCGGCCGTCGAGCGCTGCGTCGAGACGATCGCCCGCACCCGCGGCGAGCGGATCGACCTGTCGCGGATCGGCCTCGACGACAAGGCGGTCTACGCCGATATCCAGGCGGCCGACACGATGGGCGTATTCCAGATCGAGAGTCGCGCCCAGATGCAGATGCTCAAGCGGACGCGCCCCGAGAACCTCGACGACCTGACCGTCCAGGTCGCGATCGTGCGGCCGGGGCCGATCCTCGGCGGCGCCGTCCATCCCTACATCGAGCGGCGCAAGGCGCTGCGCGAGGACCCTGACTTCCAGGTGCCCTACGAGCACCCGTCGCTCGAGCCGGTGCTGCGCGACACGCTCGGCGCGATCGTCTTCCAGGACCAGGTGATCGAGGTGGCGATGGCGTTCGCGGGGTTCTCGGCGGGCGAGGCGGAGGGGCTGCGGCGGGCGATGAGCCGGCGGCGGTCGGAGGAGGCGATGCGGGGGTACGAGGAGAAGTTCGTCGAGGGGGCAGTGGCGAAGGGCGTCGAGCGGCCCGTCGCCGAGCGGGTGTACTCGCAGATCGTGGGGTTCTCGGGGTTCGGGTTTCCGAAGGCGCACTCGGCCGCTTTCGGGCTGCTGGCGTACCAGTCGACCTGGCTGCGGGTGCACTATGGGGCGGAGTTCCTGTGTGCGTTGCTGAACGAGCAGCCGATGGGGTTCTATCCGCCGGATGCGCTGGTGCATGAGGCGCAGCGGAGGGGGCTGGCTGTCTTGCCTCCATCCGTGGTCGCTAGCGATGTGGAGTGCTCCGTCGAGCTGGCCGACAACGCCCTGGCGGTGCGGATTGGGCTTGGCTACGTCAACGGGGTGGTGGAGCGAGAGGTTCGGGCGTTGGTGGATGAGCGCAAGCGGGGTGGGAAGTGGCAGTCGGTGGGCGACCTCGCGGGTCGTTCCGGTGCCGGGATGGAGACGCTCGGACGATTGGCGTGGGCTGGCGCTTGCGACGCGCTGGTCGAGGGGCCTGAAGAGGAGCGGCGGCGGATGGCTTTGTGGAATCTGGGGGTGGCCGCGCCGGCGATCTCGCTGGGGACAGTGGGGGATCAGCTGGCGTTGCCGCTGGAGGGCCATGGGGGGCCGGAGTTGCGAGCCCTGACGGCCTGGGAGCGGTTGCTTGCCGATTACGGGTCGACAGGGGTGACGCTGCGTGAGCACCCGATGGAGTTGATGCGACCGTCGTTGCCTGAGCTGACGATCTCCAGCGATGAGTTGGAGCGTGCTGGCCACGGCGCTCAGGTCCGCGTCGCCGGACTGGTCGTCGCACGACAGCGGCCGGAGACCGCGAAGGGGGTGACGTTCATGCTGCTGGAGGACGAGCTGGGGACGATCAACCTGATCGTGCCGCCGGCGGTCCACGACGAGTGCCGGATGGTGGTTCGCGGCGAGCCGCTGGTCGTCGCCGACGGGCGAGTGGAGCACCGGGAGGGCGTGACCAACGTGCTCGTGCACGACATTCGGCGGCTGGAGCGCAGCGACTTGCCCAAGGCCGAGGTGCTCAGCCTCGACGATCGCCGCCCGCGTCAGCTTCAGGAGGACGAGAACGTCGAGAGCGAGCTGCGCGCTGTCGCCCCCGCCGGTCACCGCTGGGGACGGCGCGGGTAGCTTGCGGTCATGACCGGTCGCATCGTCGTAGGGACATCGAGTTGGGCCGATCCTGGGTTCATCAAGGACTGGTACCCGCCGAAGATGCCGGCCGGGCAGCGGCTCGGCTGGTACGCGGAGCGGTTCGAGGCGGTCGAGCTGAACGCGAGCTTCTATGCAGTTCCGGAGCGCGACACGGTGCGGCGCTGGGTCGACGTGACCCCGGACGGGTTCACCTTCGACGTCAAGCTGCACCGGTTGCTGTCGCGGCACAGCGCCAATCTCGACTCGCTGCCGCCGAGCCTGCGCGAGCGGGCGCGAACGACGCCGCGCGGCCGCGTCGTGCTCGAGGAGGGCCTCGAGCTCGCGCTCGTAGAGGAGCTGCTTGACGCGATCGAGCCGCTGGAGACGGCCGGCAAGCTCGGCGCGCTGCTGCTTCAGACGACGCCCGCGTTCAAGCCCTCGAACGACCACGACGAGCCGCCAGGTCCGAACCGCCTCGCGGAGCTGGAGCCACTGGTCGCCGCCGTCTCGCCGCGCAAGCTGGCGCTCGAGTTGCGCAACCGCCACTGGGTCGAGGGCGAGCAGCTGTCCGAGACGCTCGCCTGGTGCTCCGAGCACGACGTCGCCTTCGTCTGCGTCGACGCCCCGCCCGGCGACCACTTCTCGATCATGCCGGCCGTCGACGCCGTCACCCGCGACGACCTCGCCTACGTCCGCCTCCACGGCCGCGACACGCACGGCTACCTGACCGGCAAGACCGTCGCCGAGCGCTTCGGCTGGGTCTACGGCGACGAGGAGCTCGAAGAGGTCGCCGGCCGCGCCCACACGCTCGCCGACCAGGCCGCAGAGGTCCACGTCCTCTTCAACAACAACCGCGACGACGACGCCCCCAGCGCCGCCCGCCGCTTCCGCGCCCTCCTCGGCCAGGACCCCGGCCCACCACCCGACGACGGTCAGCTCCGCCTCGCCTGACAAAGCCGTTACCCGACGGTCGCAGAACCGTCGCAAACGCTAGGCCAGCTGTGCCTCCGGCCAACCTAGCGTCGCCCGCCTATGGCGGGAGGCGATAGGACAACCGGTGCCGAGCAGGAGCTGATCGCCCGCTTGGATCGAGTCTTCGCCCATCAGCGCGACCTCGATCCCGCCGTCCTCGCGAGTGTTCGCGCCTGGCAGAAAACCGACCGTACCTATGAGCTGGTCCAGAAGATCGCCCGCGGCCACTCCATGGCGGGCACCAGCCAGTTGCAAGTTCGCAGTGCAAGCCGCGTACGAAGACACCTGGTCTTGGCGATCCAGAGCGGTCGTCTTCCTCTTCCACTGCGTGTGTTCCGTGGCTTACGAGACATCGAGGTGAGTCTGGGGTTCTCGCGTCCCTCCCGAGTGGTGGGTCTCGATCTCTCGGTGCCAGTTGGGACGCCAGCTCTCTGGGTGGCTGGCGTAGGCCATGGCTCCCTCCGACGTCAAGGCGAGCTGTTGCTCGAAAACCGCACGAAGATCGACGTATATAGTCATGTTCAGTCGGTCGATGCCGTATCTGTGCTGCGAGGAAGAGTGGTGCTCGATGAGTAGGTTCAATGACGACCTTCATGGGATCAGCGACTCTCCCGAATGGCGTCCATATAGCTCGGCCCAGCTGATCGGAAAGCTCGGGATTCGCAATCAGGGGTTGACGGAGCAGCGTGCCGCGATTGCCGAGTGGCTTGCCGACAACGAGCCCACGCCAAAGTTGCTGGCCTCGCTACGGGCTGACCATCTGATCGACCGACAGCATCACTCCGCGGCCTGATCGCCGGCCTCGCCGCCGTTGCGCGACTGCCGCTCGCGGTCGGCGTCGGCGATCTGCTCCATGCGCTCGAGGCGGTCGGCGCCGAGGGCGGAGCGGGGGGAGGCACCGACGCGGGCGAGCGTGAAGCGCTTGACGCCGTCGGGCTTGGCGCCCGCGGGTGAGCGTGGAACGAGCGTGTAGCGCTTGATCCGGTCGGGGTCTCGCACCTCTTCGATGGTGGCCGGCGCGCGGCCGAAAGCCATTCGCCCGGCGTCCAAAGATCGCGACGGACGGTTGTGCGCGCTGGCGCCTGGGAGGATTGGCCGATGGACGCCGAGCGCCATCCCGACGGGGTCGTGCGCGTCCGCGCGCCCAACCCGTCGCCGATGACGCTCGACGGGACGAACACCTATGTCGCGGCCGGCTGGGCCATCGATCCGGGCCCCGCCGACGAAAGTCATCTCCGAGCCGTGCTCGCTGCCGCCGGCGGCCCGCTCGACGGCGTCCTGCTGACCCACACCCACCCGGATCACTCCGACGGCGCCGAGCGGCTGGCCGAGCTTGCCGGCGGCGTGGCCGTGATGCTGCCCGACCGCGACGGGCCCGTCGGGCCGTTCGAGGCCGTCCTGACGCCCGGCCACGCGCCCGACCACGTCTGCCTGCTGCTCGGCGGCACCTGCTTCGCCGGCGACCTCGTGATGGGCACCGGCAGTGTCTTCATCATGCCCGGCGAGGGCTCGCTGTCTGCCTACCTCGACTCGCTCCGCCGCATCCGCGCACTCGATCTAGACGTCCTCTGTCCCGGCCACGGCCCCTACGTCTGGGACCCAGCCGCCAAGCTCGACGAGTACCTCTCCCACCGCCTCGAACGCGAGCGCCTGCTGCTCGAAGCGCTCGCCGCCGGCGCCCGCGACACCGACGAGCTGCTCGACCGCGCCTGGGCCGACGCGCCGCCCGAGCTGCGCCCGGTAGCGGCCCTCAGCCTCCGTGCTCACCTGGACAAGCTGCGCGACGAGGGAAGACTCCCCGCCGATCTCGAGTAGCGCGGCCAAGCGTCGCCGGGGGTCCGGGGGCGTGAGCCCCCGGGGGCTATCGCGATATCTTGGCTGGCCGTGATCAGCACCAACCAATTCAAGAACGGCACCCACATCGAGGTCGACGGTGTCGTCTTCAAGGTCGTGGACTTCCAGCACGTCAAGCCCGGCAAGGGTGGGGCGTTCGTTCGCACGAAGCTGAAGCGGCTCAGCGACGGTGCGGCGATCGACCGCACGTTCCGCGCCGGCGAGAAGTTCCGGCCGATCCGGACCGAGACGCGCAAGATGCAGTACCTCTACTCGGACGGCACCGACGCGCACTTCATGGACTCGCAGACCTACGAGCAGCTGCCGATCCCCGAGGATCAGCTCAAGGACTCACTCAAGTGGGTCGTCGACAACCAGGAGGTCGACGTCCTCTACGTCGACGAGCAGCCGTCCGACGTCCAGGTGGCGAGCGCGGTCGAGCTGGAGGTCACCGAGACCGAGCCGGGGCTCAAGGGCGACACCGTCTCCGGTGGCGGCGACAAGCCGGCGACGCTCGAGTCGGGTGCGACGATCCGCGTGCCGCTGTTCGTCAACGTCGGCGACCGCGTGCGCGTAGACACCCGCTCGGGCGACTACGTCTCGCGCGCCTAGGGCCGCGATGCGGCGGACCGACCAGCGTCGCGCGGCAACCTTCGCCCTCTACCAGGCCGATTTGACCGGTCGGGCGCTCGACACCCTGCTGCCGCGCGAGGCGACCGCGTTCAGCCGCGAGCTCGTCGCCGGCGTCGACTCCGAACGCGAGCAGCTCGACGCGCTGATCGAGCGCCACGCGACCGGCTGGACGCTCGACCGGATCGCGCCGCTCGAGCGGTCGATCCTGCGCGTCGCGCTCCACGAGCTGCTGCACCGCTCCGACATCCCGGCGGAGGTGGCGATCGACGAGGCCGTCGAAACCGCCAAGGAGCTATGCGGCGCCGACGCGCCCGGCTTCGTCAACGGCATCCTCGGCGCCGTCCAGCGCGAGCAGGTGGCGTCGAAGTGAGCGCCGAGCTGGAGGCCGCCGTGCGCGAGCTCGAGCAGGCGGCGCGCGACCTGCGCGCGCCCGACATCGACGCCGGTCGCGCGGCCGAGCTGGTCGATCGCTGCGCCGAGATCGCGGCGGAGATCGGCAAGGAGCTCGACCGTGCCGGGCGCGAGGCGGAGCGCGACGCGCCGTCGAGCGGCCAAGAGCGCCTGTTGTGACGGGCGCCTATCCGACCGACCTCCAGCAGCGCGTCGATGCCTACCTCGAGGCGCTCGACCTAAGCGCCGCCCCCGGCACCGACCGGCTCGCCGAGGCGATGCGCTACTCGCTGCTCGCCGGCGGCAAGCGGATTCGGCCGGTGCTCGCGCTGGCGACCGGCGAGGCGCTCGGACGCGACCCGGAGGAGCTGCTGCCGCTCGCCGGCGCGCTCGAGATGATCCACACCTACTCGCTGATCCACGACGACCTGCCGGCGATGGACGACGACGATTTGCGCCGCGGCAAGCCCACCTGCCACAAGGCGTTCGGCGAGGACGTGGCGATCCTCGCCGGCGACGGCCTCTTCGCGGAGGCGCTCCACCTGGCGCTCGCCCAGCAGGCCGGCCCGCCCGCGAACGTGCTCGCGGCGCTGCGCGAGGTCACCGCCGCGGCCGGCGTCAACGGGATGGTCGGCGGCCAGCTGCTCGACATCACCGCGCCCGACGATCTCGACCCGGCGGCGCTGCGCCGTTTGCACGAGCTGAAGACCGGCCGTCTGATCGCGGCATCGGTCAACTCGGTCCTGCTGCTGGAGGGGGTGGAAGAACCTGCGACAATCCACTACGGCCGCTTTGCGGCGGAGCTCGGAGTCCTGTTCCAGATCGTCGACGACATACTCGACGTGACGGGCGACGAGGCCTCTCTCGGGAAGCCACAGGGTTCGGACGAGCGTCACGGCAAGCGGACATATGTGAGCGTGTTCGGTCTCGAGCGCGCTCGCGAGCTGGCAAGCGAGTCTCACGCAGAGGCCCGTACGGCGCTCGAGCAGGCAGGTGGGAGCGGCGGCCGGTTGGAGCAGATTGCCGACTACATCCTGACCCGGCAGACTTAGATACCCCTCCCGATGCCCTCCGACCAAGACAAGCGCCTGCTCGACAACGTCGACGGTCCCGCCGATCTCCACGGCCTCGACGACGGCGAGCTCCAGCAGGTCGCCCAGGAGGTCCGCGAGCAGATCATCGACACGATCGGCGAGATCGGCGGCCACTTCGGCGCCAACCTCGGCGCCTGCGAGCTCGCGGTGGCGATCCACAGCCTGCTCGACTCGCCGCGCGACAAGGTCCTCTGGGACGTCGGGCACCAGGCCTACCCGCACAAGATCCTCACCGGCCGCCGCGACCAGCTGCACACGATCCGCAAGTACGGCGGCCTGACGCCGTTCTGCGCGATCGAGGAGTCCGAGCACGACATCATGGGCGCCGGCCACGCCTCGACCTCGGTCAGCTACGCGGTCGGGCTCAAGGAGGCGATGCGCGACGGGATCGGCGAGGACGGCAAGGTCGTCGCGGTGATCGGCGACGGCTCGCTGACCGGCGGGGTCTCGTTCGAGGCGCTGCACCACGCCGGCGGCCTCGGCCTGCCGATCGTGATCGTCGTCAACGACAACGGCATGTCGATCGCGCCGAACGTCGGCGCGCTGTCGCGCTACTTCCACCGCATTCGGATGAACCCGCGCCTGCACAAGGCGCGCGAGGACGTCGAGCACGGCCTGACCAAGCTGCCGGCCGGCATCGGCGAGCGCTTCGAGCGGCTCGGGCCGATCGTCAAGGAGTCGCTGAAGGCCTACTGGGCGCCCGGGCTGTTCTGGGAGGAGCTCGACATCGCCTACATCGGCGTGATCGACGGCCATGACGTCGCCGCGCTGCGCGAGGCGATCGGCGAGGCGCTGGCCGCCGAGCGGCCCGTCGTCGTGCACTGCGCGACCGTCAAGGGCAAGGGCTTCGCGCCGGCCGAGGACGGCGGGCTCGAAGGCATGGAGCGCTGGCACGCCGCCAAGCCCGCGTCGATCGTCAACGGCGCGCCTGCGCCCAAGCCGGCCGCGGCGCCCAAGCCCGCCAACGGCAAGGCGGCGCCGCCGCAGTACACGAAGGTCTTCGGTGACGCCCTGGTCGCCGAGGCGCGCCGCGACGAGCGCGTGCTCGGCATCACGGCCGCGATGAACAGCGGCACCGGCCTCGACATCCTCCAGCGCGAGCTGCCTGACCGCTACTACGACGTCGGCATCGCCGAGCAGCACGCCGTCCTGTTCGCCGCCGGGCTCGCGTTGCAAGGCGCCAAGCCGGTCGCGGCGATCTACTCGACCTTCCTCCAGCGCGGCTTCGACCAGATCGTCCACGACGTCTGCCTGCAGGAGCTCGACGTCGTCTTCGCGATGGATCGTGCCGGCCTGGTCGGCGACGACGGTCCTACCCACCACGGGGTCTTCGACATCTCCTACCTGCGCTGCCTGCCGCACATGACGCTGATGGCGCCGCGCGACGAGGCCCAGCTCGTGCACATGCTGCACACCGCGATCGCCCATCCCGGCCCCGTCGGCCTGCGCTACCCGCGCGGCGAGGGGGAGGGCGTCGCGCTGCCCGCCGGCCCGCAGTCGATCGAGATCGGCCGCGGCGAGCTGCTGCGCGAGGGCGAGCGCGTGGCGCTGCTCGGCTACGGCTACGGCGTGCCGGTCGCCCTCGGGGCGGCGGATGCCCTCTCCGCGGAGCACGGGATCGAGCCGACGGTCGCCGACGCGCGCTTCGCAAAGCCGCTCGACGGCGAGCTGGTCGAGCGCCTGGCCGCGGACCACGAGGTGCTCGTGACGGTCGAGGAGAACGTGCTCACCGGCGGCTTCGGCGCTGCCGTGCTGGAGCATCTCGCCGACCGCGACCTGCTCGGCGACGTGCGCGTGGTTCGCATCGGCCTGCCGGACCGATACGTCACGCACGGCAAGCCGGCGCTGCTGCGGGAGGAGGTCGGGCTGACCGCCGACGCCGTCGCCTCCAAGGTCGCCGCCGCGCTGCTCTCGCCGCGCGGCGCGCTCGCCTGATCAAGCAGCGATCGTCACTTTCCCCTAGGCTTTGCTTCCTCGGCCGCGTCCTGGGGAGGAGCGAGTTCCGAGTCGCCCGTCCGGTCTACCGGGCGGGCGGTTCTCTTTCCGGGGTGGTTATGTGATCAGCCTCACAGTCGATCCGCTGCTCAGCCCGTACCTTGATCACTACAGACATGACGGCAGCTGACTAAGCGCCCATGTCGATCAAACTTCTCGTTCCAGATCCAAACGCATCACTCCTCCCTCGGAAGCGGCCCGCCTCGGCGGGTCGTTTCTTTTCTATGCTCGGGTGAGCGCGCCGCATGGCCCTCGACCTGATCGCCACCTTCCTGCTCGTCTTCGCGAACGCGTTCTTCGTGGGGACCGAGTTCGCCATCACGCGCTTGCGCCCGACCCAGGTCGCCGACTTCGAGCGCGATCGCCGGCCCGGGGCGAAGTCGGTCCGCCACGCGGTCGAGCACATCGACTCCTACCTGTCGGCCTGCCAACTCGGCATCACGCTGGCCAGTCTCGGGCTCGGCATCGTCGGCAAGCCTGTCTTCGAGGAGCTGCTCGAGCCGATCCTCGGCGAGAACGCTGAGATCGGCAGCGTCGCGCTCGCCGCGGCGCTGGCCTTCGGGATCGTGACGCTGCTGCACGTGGTCGTCGGTGAGCTGGCCCCGAAGAGCTTCGCGATCGCGCGGACCGCGCCGGCGTCGCTGTTCCTGGCCCCGCCGATGCGCGTCTTCTACCTCCTCACGCGCCCGGTCGTAGACCTCTTCAACGCGATGGGCAACCTGCTGCTGCGGCCGTTCGGGATCCCGCCGGCACGCGACGTCGGCCACTCGCCACACAGCGAGGACGAGCTGCGCGTGCTGCTGCGACAGAGCGCTGCCGAGGGTCTGATCGACCGCGAGGAGGGCCGCTTCTCCGAGAACGTCCTGCTGTTCGGCGACCTGCGCGCCCGCGAGGTGATGGTGCCGCGGCCCGAGGTCGACTGGGTGAGCGCCGACGACTCGATCGGCGACGTCGCGCGACGGTCGATCGAGACCGGACACACCCGCCTGCCGCTCTGCGAGGGCGACGGGGGCCTCGACGCCTCGATCGGGGTGATTCACGCCAAGGACCTGCTGCCCGCGCTCGTCGCCCCCGGCGAGCCCGAGCTGCGCGGCCTGGCGCGCCCGCTGATCCGCGTCTCGGAGTCGATCCTGCTCGACGAGCTGCTGCGCGACCTGCGCCGCGAGCACTCGCACATCGCGCTGGTCGTCGACGAGCACGGCACGACGATCGGCCTGGTCACGCTCGAGGACATCATCGAGGAGATCGTCGGCGAGATCGAGGACGAGTTCGACGCCGACCACGCGGAGCTGATCGAGCAGCGCGACGGTCGCACCGTCGTCTCCGGGGCCGCGCCGGTCAGGCTCGTGGTCGAGCGGCTGGGAGTCGCGATCGAGGACCCGCACGAGGCGACGATCGGCGGCCACCTCGTCGAGCTGCTCGGTCGAGTGCCCGACGTCGGCGAGCTGGTCGAGGTCGACGGTCACACGATGGAGGTCACGGCCGTCGACGACACGCGCATCGAGGAGCTGGCGCTCGTCGGACCCTTGCGCGACGCCGCCGGCGACGGATCGCCCGGCAACGACGCCGACTGACCCCGGATACCCTCTGCGGATGGGCAAGCGCCGGCTTGACACCCTGCTGGCCGAGCGCGGGCTCTACGAATCGCGCACGCGCGCGGCCGCGGCCGTGATGGCGGGGGAGGTGGCGATCGGCAACGACGGGCGACGCGCCGAGAAGCCCGGCCAGATGGTCGCCGACGACGCGGAGCTGGTCGTCGCGGAGGGGCCGCGCTACGTCTCGCGCGGCGGCGTCAAGCTCGCCAACGCGCTCGAGGGCTTCGCGGTCGACCCGACCGGACGTCGCTGCATGGACGTCGGGGCGTCGACCGGCGGCTTCACCGACTGCCTGCTGCAGCACGGCGCGGCGGAGGTCGTGACGCTCGACGTGGCCTATGGCGAGCTGAGCTGGAAGCTGCGCGAGGATCCGCGCGTGACCGTCATGGAGCGTGTCAACGCCCGCTCGGTCGAGCGCGACCAGCTGCCCTTCCGGCCTGAGCTGATCGCGATCGACGTCTCGTTCATCTCGCTGCGCAAGGTGCTCCCCGCGGTGCTGGCGTGCGCGGCCGAGCGGTTCGACTGCCTGGCGATGGTCAAGCCGCAGTTCGAGGTCGGCCGCGGGCGTGTCGGCAGCGGGGGCGTCGTCCACGAGGCCGCGGATCGCCGCGCGGCGCTGGTGGCGGTTGGGGAGAGCGTGCGCGAAGAGATCGGCGCCACGGTGCTGGGCTACGCGTCCTCAGGCCTGCCAGGACCCGCGGGCAATCGCGAGACGTTCGTCCGGATCGCCGAGGCGGGCCGCGCCGGCGCCGTAGAGGACCTGGACGCGGCGGCGAGAACGGTGGAGCCGTGAGCGCGCCGAAGTCGATCACCGTCTTCACCCGCCACGCTCCGGGGGGAGAGCCCGGCCGTGGCCTGCGCCGCTTGGCCGAGCTCACTCACGAGGCCGGGATCGTGCTGCGCGTCCCGCCAGCCGAGGTCGAGAAGCACGGCCTCGAGTCGCTGCCCGGCGTCGAGCTGGGCGCCGACCCCGACGGGCCGACCGACCTTGCCATGGCGCTCGGGGGCGACGGCACGATCCTCGCGACCCTGCGCCGCTATGCGGGCCGCCAGGTGCCGGTCTTCGCGATCAACTTCGGCGAGATCGGCTTCCTGTCGACGGTCGAGCGCGACGGACTCGACAGCGCGATCGCGCCCGCGCTGCGCGGCGACTTCGAGGTGCTGCCGCTCCCCGCGCTCGAGGTCGGTACCGCGTCCGGCCCCTGGCTCGGCGTCAACGACATCTCCTTCCATCGGCGGCCAGACCTGCGCGTGGCCGAGCTGAGCTATGGCGTCGGGGACGAGCAGGTCGGCCGGGTCCGCTGCGACGGGCTCGTGATCGCCACCCCGGCCGGATCGACGGGCTACAACCTCGCCAACGGCGGGCCGGTGATGGCCTGGGGCGTCGAGGGCTACGTCGTGTCGTTCATCGCCCCGCACACTCTCTCGGCGCGCGCCCTGGTCGTTGCGCCCGACGACGTGCTGAAGGTGACCAACCGCTCGCCCGACGAGCCGGTCGACGTGACCACCGACGGCCGGACGATCTGCACGTTGGCGCCGAACGAGCAAGTCGAGGTGCGGTTCAAGCACGACATGGCGTTGTTGGCGCAGGTGGCGGGGGCGAGCTTCTACCACCGTCTGCGTGACAAGTTTGGTCGCCTGACCCGCTAGAGGGAACGCCTGTTCGTGTCGTCCGTCCGGCGGGGGCTGTAGACCAAGCGGCGTGTTGCTGGAGCTGAGGATCGAGAATCTGCTGCTGATCGAGCGGGCGGAGGTGCGGCCTGGCGAGAGGCTGAACGCGATCACGGGGGAGACGGGCGCTGGGAAGACGGTGTTGGCGCATGCGCTCGACCTGCTGCTCGGTGGCAAGCCGCGTTCGGGGATCGTGCGGCCGGGAGCGGGGGAGGCGTACGTCGAGGGCGTCTTCGAGTTGCCAGATGGGTTGCTGGACGGCGACGAGCTGGCGGACCTACGGGAGCGGGTTGGTGACGGGGACGGCGAGATCGTGCTCGCTCGCCGCGTCTCGGCCGAGGGGCGGACGCGGGCGTTCGTCCAGGGCCGCTCGGCGACGGCTGCGGACCTGCGTGAGCTGGGCGGACGGTTGGTGTCGTTCTTCGGGCAGCACGAGCACCGGAAGCTGACGGTGGCGTCGGCGCAGTTGGACCTGCTCGATCGGTTCTGCGGCGACGCGCACATGGCGCTGCGGGCGCAGGTGGCGGAGGCACATGGCCGGGTGCGCGGGCTGCGGGCCGAGCTCGAGGAGCTGCGCGACCGCGCGGGCTCGCGCGATCGCGACCTCGACCTGCTGCGCTTCGAGCTGGCGGAGATCGACGAAGTCGGTCCGACGGTGGAGGAGGAAGAGGCGCTGACGGCTGAGCGGGCGCGGTTGCGCGAGGTCGACGGGCTGCGTGCCGCTGCCGCGGGTGGCGCCGAGGCGCTGGCGCCGGCTGACGGAGACGGCGGCGCGGTGCAGACGATGGCGGCCGCCGAGCGCCTTGCCGATGCCGTCGACGGGGCCGATCCGGCGCTCGACGCGCTCGCCGGGCGGCTGCGCGGACTGCGCCTCGAGGCGGAGGACCTGGGCGGCGAGCTGCGCCGCTACCTGGAGGGGATCGACGCCGATCCGCAGCGGCTGGAGCAGGTCGAGGCGCGACTTTCCGAGTACGACCGGCTGACGCGCAAGCACGGCGGTACCGTCGAGTCGGTCCTGGCGCACGCGGACCGCTGCCGTGAGGAGCGCGACCGGCTGGAGAATGCCGAGGTGGCGGTCGAGCAGGCTGAAGCCGATCTTGGGGCGGCAGAGCAGGAGCGGGCGAAGCTGGCGTCCAAGCTGACGAAGGGGCGGCGGGAGGCCGCGCCGCGGCTGGCCGAGGGCGTCGTCGCGGAGCTGGCGGCGCTGGCGATGGACGGCGCGAAGTTCGAGGTCCTGCTCGAGCCCCGAGACGAGATCGCCGCCACCGGCGCCGAGCGGGTCGAGCTGATGCTGGCGCCGAATCCCGGCGTCCCGGCAGCTCCCGTCAGGGAGAGCGCATCGGGCGGGGAGCTGTCGCGGGTGATGCTGGCGCTGATGGCCGTAGCGGGCGCCGGCGGATCGCCGACGCTCGTCTTCGACGAGGTCGACTCGGGCGTCGGCGGGCAGACGGCGCGCGCGGTCGGCGAGCGGTTGCGAGCGCTCGGAGCCGGGCGCCAGGTGCTCTGCATCACGCACCTGCCCCAGATCGCGGCGCTGGCCGACCGCCACTTCCGGATCGAGAAGTCGCCGGGAGCGGAGGTGGCGCTGACACGGGTCGAACGGCTGGAGGACGGGGCCGTCGTCGAGGAGCTCTGCCGGATGCTCGGCGCCGATGCCTCGGACGCTGGAGCCAGGCGCCATGCGAGGGAGTTGCTGGCGGCGTGAGCAACGTCAGGCCGGCGCGCTAAGGTCGTCGCCGTGGCTGGTACTCGGTTCATCTTCGTGACAGGGGGCGTCGTCTCGTCGCTCGGAAAGGGCATCGCGGCCGCTTCGATCGGCCAGCTGCTCGTGGCCCGGGGCCTGTCGGTCTCGCTGCAGAAGTTCGATCCGTACATCAACGTCGACCCAGGCACGATGAGCCCGTTCCAGCACGGCGAGGTCTTCGTCACCGAGGACGGCGCCGAGACCGATCTCGACCTCGGCCACTACGAGCGCTTCACCGACGTCAACGCGTCGCGCAGCTCGAACGTGACCACCGGCGCGGTCTACGACTCCGTCATCCGCCGCGAGCGCCGCGGCGACTACCTCGGCGGCACCGTCCAGGTGATCCCGCACATCACCGACGAGATCAAGAACCGCATCAAGCGCGTCGCCGACATGGAGGACGTCGACATCGTGATCACCGAGATCGGTGGCACGGTCGGCGACATCGAGTCGCTGCCCTTCCTGGAGGCGCTGCGCCAGTTCCAGGTCGACGAGGGCCGCGAGCGCTGCATGTTCCTGCACCTGACGCTGGTCCCGTTCCTCGGCCACGCCGGCGAGCTGAAGACCAAGCCGACCCAGCACTCCGTCCAGGAGCTGCGCCGGATCGGCATCCAGCCCGACATGGTGATGTGCCGCAGCGAGGAACCGCTGTCGCGCGACATCCGCGAGAAGATCGCGCTGTTCGTCAACCTGCCGATCGACTCCGTCGTATCGGCGCGCGACGTCGACTCGATCTACAAGGTGCCGCTGTACTTCCGCGCCGAGGGCGTCGACGACCAGATCCTCGACCGCTTCGGGATCGAGACCGAGACGCCCGACCTGTCGGCCTGGGAGTCGATCGTCAAGCGCTACGAGGAGGCGACCGACGTCGTCAAGATCGGACTCGTCGGCAAGTACACCAAGCTCGAGGACGCCTACCTGTCGGTGATCGAGGCGCTCGGCCACGGCGGCGCCCACCACGGCGGCAAGGTCGAGGTCAGCTGGATCGACTCCGAGGGCCTGACCAGCGACGAGGAGCTCGCCCAGCTCGAGGAGTGCGACGGCATCCTGATCCCGGGCGGCTTCGGCGTGCGCGGCGTCGAGGGCAAGATCCTCGCCGCCCGCTGGGCGCGCGAGAACGGCGTCCCCTACCTCGGCATCTGCCTCGGCATGCAGATCGCGGTCGCCGACTTCGCCCGCCACGTGGTCGGCATGGACGGCGCCAACTCGACCGAGTTCGACCCCGAGACGCCGTTTCCCGTAGTCGACCTCCTGCCCGAGCAGAAGGAGGTCCGCGACATGGGCGGCACGATGCGCCTCGGCGCCGACCCCGTGAAGCTCCACGAGGGGACGCGGGCCCGCGAGATCTATGGCGAGGCCGTCATCTACGAGCGCCACCGCCACCGCTACGAGGTCAACAACCACCTCCGCCGCAGGCTCGAGGCCGAGGGCCTCGTCTGCTCCGGAACCTCGCCTGACAATCGGCTCGTCGAGATCGTCGAGCTGCCCGATCACCCGTTCTTCGTCGCCTCGCAATTCCACCCGGAGTTCAAGTCGCGCCCGCTGCGCCCGCAGCCGCTGTTCCGCGAGTTCGTCGGCGCGGCGCTCGAGCGTGTCCGCGCCCGGCCAGGCGACGCCGGCGACGTGGGGGAGGGCGAGATTCGCGCCTCCGCCGCCGAGCACGCGGACTCCGAGTCTCACGTCTAGCGACGTGGTCGAAGGGCCGCCGCAGGCTTCGGCGGCCGAGCGAGAGCGGCTCGCCCGGACTTCGTCCGCCTCTGCGAGGTCGAGAGCCCATCGCGCAGGGAGCGGGCGGTTGCCGACCTCGTGGCCGCCGAGCTGCGTGCGGTAGGGCTCCAGGTCGACGAGGACGCCAGCGCCGCGCGGACCGGCTCCGACGCCGGCAACCTGCTCGCGCGCATCCCGGGCCCGCCCGGGACGCCGACCGTCCTGCTGTGCGCCCATCTCGACACCGTCCCGCTGACGGCGCCCGTCGAGGTCCTGCGCGACAACGGTCGCTTCACCAACCGCAACGAGGGCATCCTCGGCGCCGACAACAAGGCCGCCGTGGCCGTCCTGCTCGCCGTCGCCCGCCGCTTCGCGGCCTCCGGAGCGCCCGTCGGCATCGAGCTGCTGTTCACCACCTGCGAGGAGATCGCCCTGCTCGGCGCCAAGGAGCTGACCCACGAGCTCCAGGCCGACTTCGGCTTCGTCTTCGACCACGCTACGCCGCTCGGCGACCTGATCGTCGCCGCGCCGAGCTACTACCGCGTCGAGGCCCACGTCCATGGCGCCGCCGCGCATGCCGGCATCCGCCCCGAGGCCGGGCACAACGCGATCTCAGCGGCCGCCGAGGCGATCGCCTCGATGTCGCTCGGTCGCATCGACGACGAGACGACCGCGAACGTCGGCACGATCCGCGGCGGCACCGCCGCCAACGTGGTGGCGGAGCGCTGCATCGTCACGCTGGAGGCGCGCAGCCTCGACGACGCCAAGGCCGGCGACGCGGTCAGCGGCATCGTCGACGCCTTCACCGAGGCCGCCGCGGACATGGAGTGCGACGTCGAGACGATCGTCGAGCGACTCTTCCGCGCCTACCGGCTGCCCAGCGGCTCGCCGCCCGTCGTCGCCGCGTCGGCTGCGCTTACCGCGCTCGGCATCGAGCCGCGCCCGATCGCGACCGGCGGTGGCAGCGACGCCAACGTCTTCGTCGCGAAAGGCATCCCCGTAGTCAACGTCGCCGACGGCACGGTCGGCAACCACCAGCGGGACGAGTCGATCACCGTCGCGACGCTCGAGAGCGTGCTCGACCTCGCCCTCGGCATCCTCGGTGGGTCCGCGAACGCGGGCTAGGTACCCTTCGAGCGTGCCCTCCAAGCGCCAGATAGATGTCGGCGGGGTCAAGATCGGTGGCGGAGCCCCGGTCGCGATCCAGTCGATGACCAAGACGGAGACCGCCGACTACGACGCCACGATGCGTCAGATTCGCGCGATCGCCGATGCTGGCGGCGACATCGTCCGCTGTGCCGTCCCGCGCGAGAAGGACGTCGACGCGCTGCGCAAGATCGTCGTCGAGTCGCCGATTCCGGTGATCGCGGACATCCACTTCAACCACACGCTCGCGCTCAAGGCGATCGAGGCCGGCGCCCACTGCGTGCGGCTCAACCCGGGCAACATCGGCGGGCCGGACAAGGTCGCCGAGGTCGTCGCCAAGGCGACCGAGCACGGCACGCCGATGCGGATCGGCGTCAACTCCGGGTCGTTGCCCAAGCACCTGCACGCGCTCGAGCGCGAGAACTCGGTCGAGGCGCTCGTCCAGGCGGCGGTCGAGTTCGTGGACCTGATGGAGCGACTGGACTTCCAGAACTTCAAGGTCTCGATCAAGTCGACGAGCGTCCCCAACACGATCGCCTCGAACCGGCTGCTGTCGGAGAAGATCGACTATCCGCTGCACCTCGGAATCACCGAGGCCGGCACCAAGTGGTCCGGCTCGCTGAAGTCGGCCGTCGGCCTCGGGACGCTGCTCGCCGACGGGGTGGGGGACACCGTCCGAATCTCGTTGTCGACCTTCCATGCCGAGGAGGAGGTCAAGGTGGCCTGGGAGATCCTCAAGGCGCTCAAGCTGCGCGAGCGCGGCCCCGTGCTGATCGCCTGCCCGACCTGCGGCCGGCTGCAGTTCGACATGGACACCGTCGTCACCGACATCGAGCAGCGCCTGGAGAGCTACCTCGAGCCGATCGAGGTCGCCGTGCTCGGCTGCGCCGTCAACGGGCTCGGCGAGGCCGCCCACGCCGACTTCGGCATCACCGGCGCCAAGAACGAGGGCCTGATCTTCGCCCACGGCAAGCCGCTGCGGAAGGTGCCGCAGGAGCGCCTCGTCGACGAGCTGTTCGCCGAGATCGACCGCTCGCTCGCGGTCGGTCGCACGGTCTTCGACGACGACGAGGCCGCCGCCGGCGCGCAGTGGCTCGAGCGGATCGAGGAGGAGAACGCCGGCGAGCTGACCCCCGAGCGGCTCGCCGCGCTCGAGGCGAAGGCCGCCAGCGCCGAGGCGATGGCAAACGGCACCGAGCTGCCGATGGCTCCGGGCGCGTCCAAGGCCGACCGCAAGGTCATCGCGCTCGACGAGGACGCCAGCCCAACCGCCGGCCGCCGCTTCACCCGGGCCTGACGCCCGATAGGCGTCGCCTGGCGGCGTCATCGCGGCCTCGCGGGGCGGGCCCCGCCACGGCCGCTGCTTCCTTGCCAGGCTCGCCTCTCGAACGTCAGAGAGTCGTCAACGGCTCCGGGACGCGCTCGCCGAGCGCGGCGCTGAAGACCTGGACGACCTTGGGGTCGAACTGGGTGCCGGCATTTACGAACAGCTCCTCGACCGCCAGCTCCGGTGACAGGGCGGGGCGGTACGGCCGGTCGTTGACCATCGCCTCGTAGGCGTCGCAGACCGCGACGATCCGCGAGCCGAGCGGGATGTCGTCGCCGCTGAGACCGTCGGGATAGCCGCCGCCGTCCCAGCGCTCGTGGGTCGAGCGGACGAGCCGCGCCACCGGTCGCAGCGCCGGGGCGGCGCCGAGGATCCGCTCGCCGATCACGGTGTGGCGGCGGACGAACGCCCACTCGTCGGGATCGAGCGGCCCAGGCTTGTGGAGGATCTCCTCCGGGATCGCGATCTTGCCGATGTCGTGCAGCTCGGCGGCGCGCGCCAGCTCGTCCAGCTCCTCGCCGGACATCCCGAGCTCGCGGGCAACCGCCAGCGCCAACTCCGCCACGCCGACCAGGTGGGTGTGCATCGCCGGCTCCCGCTCGCGCAGGATGCGCAGCAGCACGGCGCGCGACTGGTGCCCGGCGGACGAGCTGCGCCGTCCCTTGTCGGCGTACATCCGCCGGTCCGCGACCTGCAGGACCTCGGACGGCGCCGTGGCGTCGGCTGGGATGGCGACCATGCCCGCGGAGCTGGTGACCGCGAACGCCTCGCCGGTCTCGGTGAGCGAGGCGCGGACCGCGTCGGCCAGCCGGCGGGCGCCAGCCGCGTCGCGCCGCGCCAGCACGCAGAACTCGTCACCGCCGAGCCGGTAGGCCTTGCCCTGCTCGCCGACGACGTCCTGGAGGCGCTGCCCGAGCCGGCTGAGCAGCTTGTCGCCGGCCGGGTGGCCGAATGCGTCGTTGTAGGCCTTGAAGCCGTCGAGGTCGAGCACGATGCAGACCCGCGGGTCCTCGACCGTCGCGCGGGCCACCGCACGCTCGAGATCCGCGAGCAGCGCGCGGCGGTTCGCAAGGCCGGTGAGGCCGTCGGTCAGCGCCTCACGGCGGTTCTCGTCCATCGCGTGCTGTCCCTCGACATAGGCGATCGCCATCCGGCCCGTGACGAGCAGGAGCGTCAGCAGTGCGGGCAACGCCGCCGCGTCGGGGACCACGTCGAACACCGCGAGCGTCACCAGCACCAGAGCGATCAGGCCGCAGACGAACGGCACCAGCACCAGGCGTCGATCGCTGTCGTGTGGGGCGGCTGGCGAGCCGACCGGCTGCCAGGCCGCGAGGGCGACCAGGAGCGCGGCGGCCGGCCAGCCGGCGTCGAGGATGCCGCCAGTCACATAGCTGCCGCGCGCGGTCTCGACGAGGTAGATTCCGTCGGAGATCGCCATGGCTGTCAGTCCGACGCCGATCAGCGTCCAGCGCCGCCCCGGACGCCAGCCTGAGAGTCCGAAGACGAGGATCACGAAGCCCAGCAGGACGGCGTCCAGCACCGGGTAGGCAAGTGTGATCGCCAGCTCCACGGTGTCGTTGGCGGAGACGTCGAAGGCCGGGAAGGCGATCACGAACGCCATCGCCGTCGCGCACGACGCTCCGATGATCCCGTCGACCCAGAGATCGCGCGAAGCGAGTCCGGCTTGGTTGCGGATCAGCAGCACCAGCGTCGCGTAGGCCAGGGGGTAGAAGCTGAGGTAGAGCGAGTCGGCGATCGACGGCGTCGCACCGCCCGCCAGCGTCGCCAGTTCAGTGCTCCAGTAGATGTCGCCAAGCGTCCAGGAGACGATCGCCGCGGTCATCAGCGACCAGGCGAGTCGCTCGGCGGGCACGAGGACAGCCCGGCACAGGCAGGCGCCCGCCGCGGCCGCCAGCAGGGTCACGTAGAGCCAGTCGTCGAAGAGCGAGTCCGCCCAGTTGCCGAAGATGCCGAGCGTGTGCAGGGCGAACAGGCTCCAGGCAAGGCCGAGGAGGCCAACGGTCGCCTTGCGCTTGTCGAGTCTGAGAGGTTTCGGCATCGTCGTCGGGACTTTGGGGTCAGGCCGTTTCCCTTTCAGGCCTATCGGCAGTACGTCGATCGCGGTTGAGCGATGGGCGCACTGGCCCATCGCCGCAACCGGCCCGCCCGCGCCCGACTAGACTCGCCGCCGATGACGCGCCAGAGCGGTTACCTGCTGCCCACGGAGAAGGAGGCGCCCGCAGACGCGGAGGCGACCTCGCACAAGCTGATGGTGCGGGCCGGCCTGGTCCGGCAGCTCGGCGCCGGCATGTGGACCTACCTGCCCGCGGGCTGGCGCGCCCACCGCCGCGTCGAGCAGATCATCCGCGAGGAGCAGGACGCGATCGGCGCGCAGGAGATGCTCATGCCGGTGATCCAGCCGGCCGACCTCTGGCGCAAGACCGGCCGCTACGACATCGACGAGCTGTTCAAGCTCCAGGACCGCAAGGGCGCCGACCTCGTCCTGGCGATGACCCACGAGGAGGCGCTGACCTTTCACGTCGCGCGCGAGGTCCGCTCCTATCGCGACCTGCCGCTGATGCTCTACCACTTCCAGGTCAAGGAGCGCGACGAGCCGCGGCCGCGCGCGGGGGTGCTGCGCACGCGCGAGTTCATCATGAAGGACGCCTACTCCTTCGACCGCGACGCCGAGGGGCTCGACCGCTCCTACGAGCGCCAGGTCGACGCCTACGACCGGATCTTCGAGCGCTCCGGGCTCGAGTGGTACCGCGTCGAGTCCGACGTCGGGATGATGGGCGGAGTCGGCGCGCACGAGTACATGGCGCCCTGCGCGGCAGGGGAGAACGAGGTCGCGCTGTCCGACGCCGGCTACGCCGCCAACGTCGAGATCGCGTCCGCCGAGGCCCAGGCCGTCGACGGGCTGCCCGAGCCGCTCAGCGCGCCCGAGCCGGTCGACACGCCCGGCGCCAGCACGATCGAGGCCGTCTCGAAGCTGCTCGGCGTGCCCCAGGGGGCGCTGATCAAGGCGATGCCGATGATCCGCGACGACGGGCGTCCCCTGCTCGTCCTGGTGCGCGGCGACCACCGCCTCAACGAGATCAAGCTGCAGAATCGTCTCGGCGCTCCCGCCCGACAGGCGTCCGAGGAGGAGATCCGGTCGGTGTTCGCGGCTCCGCCAGGCTTCGTCGGCCCGGTCGAGACGCGCGTCCCGGTGCTCGCGGACGAGGCGCTGCGCGGGCTGAGCGGGCTAGTGGCCGGCGCCAACGAGCCGGATCGCCACCTGCGCGGGGTAGAGCCAGGCCGCGACTTCGAGGTCAACTGGGGCGACGTGCGCGACGTCGTCGCCGGCGACCGCTGTCCGAACGGCGGCACGATCCGGATCGAGCCGGCGATCGAGGTCGGCAACATCTTCAAGCTCGGCACGCGCTACACGGAGCCGCTGGGCGCCCGCTTCCTCGACGAGAACGGCAAGGAGCACGACATCTGGATGGGCTCCTACGGCATCGGTCCGGCGCGGATCGTCGCGGCCGCCGTCGAGCAGTACGCCGACGACCGGGGCATCGCCTGGCCGCGCGCGCTGGCGCCGTTCGACATCCACCTGGTCACGCTCGGCAAGGAGGGCGAGGAGGCGCGCGCCGTCGCCGACCGGCTGTACGAGGAGCTGCGCGCGACCGGCCTCGAGGTGCTCTACGACGACCGCGACGAGGGCCCCGGCTCCAAGTTCGCCGACGCCGAGCTGCTGGGCGCGCCGCTGCGCCTGACGGTCGGTCGCAAGGGGATCGAGGCCCGCGAGATAGAGGCCCAGGTGCGGCGCGGTCAGGAGAAGCGGACACTGCCGCTCGATGGCGCCGTCGACGCGGCCGCGGAGCTGTGGCGCGCGCTCCCCTGAAGTGCCTCTCCGGCATCGACCGCTCCGGCGGTCCGCCGCCCGAGACGCAGAAGGGCCAGCCGCTGCGGCCCTGGACGATCCCCAACGCGATCTCCTACGCGCGGATCGCGCTGCTGCCGGTCTTCCTCGTCGTGGCGCTCGATTCCGGCGACGGCCGCGGCTTCGCCGTCGCCGGCCTCTTCTGGCTGATCGCCTGGGGCGACCAGCTCGACGGCCTCGCGGCGCGGCTGACCGGCCAGTACAGCCGCCTCGGAGCCCTGCTGGACCCGCTGACCGACCGCGCGCTGGTGATCTCCGGCGTGGTCGTCTGCTGGCACTTCGAGCTGCTGCCGCGCTGGGCGCTGGCGGTGCTCATCGCGCGCGAGCTCGCGATGCTCGTGCTGGCCCAGGTCGGCCTGCGTGTCGGGATGGACCTCCAGATCAACATGGTCGGCCGCTGGGCGGTCTGGCCGGTGATGTTCGCGATCTTCCTGACACTGCTCGTCGACACCTGGGTCGCGACCGCCTCGCTCTACATCGGCCTGGCGCTGACGCTGTGGGCCACGGCGATCTACTTCGCCGACGGCTACCGCTTTCTGCAAGCGCGCGACCGACCCTCAAGCTCGACTTGATGGTGGGTCTATACTCGTCTGTCCTGGCCACGAAAGGAATGGGCGAGTAGATGGACGACACCACCTTCCCTGATCTCGGCGCGCTGTCCGATCAGGAGCTCAAGGAGCTGATCGACGGTCTGACCGTGGAGGAGCAGGAGGTCTCGTACCGCCGCCGCATCCTGCACGGCAAGATCGACATCCTGCGTGCCGAGCTCGTCAACCGGCTGCGCAAGAAGCACGAGGCAGGCGAGTCCGCGATCAGCGGCGCCGACGTGCAGCAGCTGACCGACATCCTGTCGGGCAAGGCGATCCCCAACAGCGACGTCTAGGCCGGAGGCCGCTATGCACTGCCCGGAGTGCGGCTTCGTCAACGTCGAGGGCGCCAACTACTGCCAGAAGTGCGGCGCTTTCCTGCCTGAGGTCGAGGAGGAGGGCGGCAGCACGACGGCGGCCTACCAGCTGGACGAGTCCGGCGATCTGCGCCCGGTCGACATCGACGAGGTAGCGGCCGAAGGCGCGACGTTGGCTATCCGCTCCGGTGGTGGCCGTGCCGGAGAAGTCTTCGAGGTCAAGGACGAACGCACCCAGATCGGTCGCAGCCCCGACGCCGAGGTCTTCCTCGACGACGTCACGGTGTCGCGCAACCACGCGCTGCTCGTCCGGCGACGGGACGGCCTCTACGTCGATGACCTCGGCTCGCTCAACGGGACCTACGTGAACCGGCGGCGAATCGAGTCGCACAAGCTTGCCAACGGCGACGAGCTGCAGGTCGGCAAGTACAAGCTCACCTACCTGGAGCGCTGACATGGCGCAAGCCGAGATCGACACCACCGACATTCCTCCGATTCAGGGCAAGTCCCTGACGATTGGGGCCGTCTGCAAGCAGCTCGAGCGCGAGTTCCCAGACATCTCGATCTCGAAGATCCGCTATCTCGAGGACCAGAAACTGCTCACCCCGCGGCGTACCGCCGGCGGCTACCGGCTCTTCACGCCGGGGGACGTGATGCGACTGCGGACGATCCTGCGGCTGCAGCGCGACGAGTTCCTGCCGCTGCGGGTGATCCGCCAGGAGCTGGCCTCCGGACGTGCCGACAGCGGCGACGACGTCGCCAAGCCGGCCGGCCCCGACCCGAAGTCGCTGCGCCGTGCGACCGTCGCCGGCGCCGCCGAGTCGCTCTACCGGATCGACGAGGTGCTCGACGAGACCGGAGCCGAGGCCAGCCTGGTCAAGGAGCTCGAGGAGTACGGCGTGATCCGCGGCGAGCGGCGCGACGGCGAGATGCTCTACGACGAGACCGACCGCGAGATCGTCCGCGCCGTCACCGAGCTGAAGCGCTATGGCGTCGGCGGCCGCAACCTGCGCGTCTTCCGCACCTCGGCGGACCGCGAGGCGGCGTTGCTCGAGCAGATCCTCGCCCCGGCGTTGCGCTCGCGCAATCCGGAGCGCCGCAAGGAGGCCGTCGAGACGCTCGAGAACCTCGCCGCGATCGCTTCCCACCTCAAGCACCTGCTGCTGATCCGCGATCTGCGCAAGATCGCAAAATGATGCAGACCAGGGGCTCACGCCCCCGGACCCCCGCGTTTCCGTGGCCGGCTCTAGGCTGACGCCGTGCCGACGGTGAGCCGCAGTCGCGTCGTCGCGGCAATCCCCGAGCACGTCTGGGACGTCGTCGCGAATCCGGAGCGGCTGACCGAATGGTGGCCGAACGTCCAACGCGTCGAGGAGTCCGACGGCAAGGCCTGGACGACTGTGCTCGCCTCGCCGAAGGGAGGGAAGCTGCTGCGCGCCGACTTCAGCCTCGTCGCCTCCGAGCACCCGCGCCGCCGCAGCTGGCGTCACGAGGTCGCGGCGTCGCCGTTCGAGCACGTGCTGACCAACTCGGTCACGGATATCCGGCTGGAGCCGGCCGCAGGGGGGAGGACCGAGGTGCGGATCAGCGAGCAGATGGGCCTGCGCGGGTTCTCGCGGCTCGGCGGGGGGCAGGTCAAGCGGGCGGCGCGGCGCAAGCTGGACCGCGCGCTCGACGGGCTGGAAAGCTTGTTCGCATGATGCGCTGGTGGGGGTGGGGGCGCGACGAGGACGCGATCGAGCTGCCGGTGGCGGCGGCTGAGCTGCTGCGCGGCGAGCTGGGCCTGAGCGGCGACGAGCGCGGTGAGCGTGTCGAGCTGGGCGCGGTGACCGTTCCGCCGGCGCGCCTGAACGCCGCCGCCCGGCAGGCGCTGAGCGCCGTGGTGGGAGCGGAGGCCGTCGCCGACGGCCATGAGGCCCGCGTGGCCCACGCCGCCGGTCGCAGCTACCCAGATCTCGTCCGTTTGCGCGGCGGCGACGCGTCGGGAGCGCCCGACGCCGTCGTCTACCCGTCCGAGTCCGGTCAGCTCGCGCCGCTGCTAGCCGTCTGCGCTCAGCAGGGCGTGGCCGTGATCCCCTTCGGGGGCGGAACCAGCGTGGTCGGCGGCGTCGAGGCGCTGCCGGGCAGCCACCACGCGGCGATCACGCTCGACCTGTCGCGGCTGAATGCCCTCATCGCCGTTGACGCGACGTCGTTGACGGCGACCGTCGAGCCGGGCATCTTCGGTCCCGAGCTCGAGCGCCAGCTCGGCCACGCCGGCCTGACGCTCGGCCACTTCCCCCAGTCGTTCGAGTACTCGACCGTCGGCGGCTGGGTCGCGACCCGCTCCGCCGGCCAGGCGTCGACCGGCTACGGACGAATCGACGAGCTCGTCGAGTCCGTCAGCTGTGTTACGCCAGCTGGAGAGCTGGCGACGCTCGACTCACCGGCGACCGCCGCCGGCCCTTCGCTGCGAGAGCTGGTCGTGGGGTCCGAGGGTGTGCTTGGCGTGATCTCCTGCGCGACCATGCGCGTCCGGCCCGTACCGGCCGAGCAGCGGTACGAGGCCTGGTCGTTCTCCTCGTTCGAGGCCGGCGCCGAGGCCTTCCGCGCGATCGAGCAGGCCGGCGCCTCGCCGGACGTCGCCCGACTCTCCGACGAGGAGGAGACACGGCTCACGATGGCGCTCGGCTCCAGCGGCGGCCTCTCGGAGAAGGTCGGCAAGCTCTACCTGCGCGCTCGCGGCCAGGAGGGCGGCTGCATCGCCTTCACCGGCTTCGACGGCACCCCTGACGACATCGCCCGCCGCCGCGGCCGCACCGCCGAGATCCTGCGCGCCCACGGCGCCGTCGGCCTTGGAACCAAGCCCGGCAGTTCCTGGCTGCGCGGCCGCTTCGCCGCGCCCTACCTGCGCGATGAGCTGCTCGACCGCGGGGTGATGGTCGAGACACTCGAGACCGCCACCACCTGGACGAACCTGGCGAACCTCTACAAGACCGTCGGCGACGCCCTGCGCACCACGCTTACGGAGCGCGGGACCCCACCCGCCGTCATGTGCCACATCTCTCACCTCTACCCGTCAGGCGCCTCGCTCTACTTCACCTTCATCGTCCGCCAGCAGCAGGGCCAAGAGTTGGAGCAGTGGCGTGCCGCCAAGACCGCCGCCTGCGACGCCATCGTCACCGCCGGCGGCACTCTCACTCACCACCACGCCATCGGAACCGACCACCGCGCTTGGATGCCCCAGGAGATCGGCCCCCTGGGCATCGACATTCTCCGCACCGTCAAGGACCGCGTAGACCCTGCCGGCATCATGAACCCCGGCAAGTTGCTGCCGGACGGCTAGGGCGAGCGGCGACTAGGGAGTCGTGGAGGTTCCGCCTTGGCCCGAGCCGGCGGTGTTCTGCTGGGGCGGGCGGATGGCGGCGGTGCGGGCTCGGAGGACCGAGGTGCCCGAGTGGGCGGCGTTGCGGTCGACGGTCTCGCGGGAGATGTCGAGGAAGCGGTAGCTCTTGTAGTTCGCGGGCAGGTTGGCGCGGCCGGCGAAGTTGCCCTGGGCGTCGGTGACCTGGGCGCCGAGCGACTTGGCGTCGTCGGCGGAGTTGTAGAGCCAGACCTCGTAGGCCTGGTTCTGCGCGGTCGGCTCGACCTTCGCCTGGAGGCTGAGCTGGAACTTGCCGTTGCGGCGGGTGACGACCCCGACACCGGCGTCGTCGCGGCCGCTCGCTGTCGGGCGCAGGACGACCTGGCCGACGATCTCGGTGCGAGCGCTGGCTTGGTCGCCGCTGCCGTCGGAGTCGTCGCCGCCGGTCAGCAGGCCGACGGGCCAGACCAACAGGATGAAGAGCAGCGCGACGGCTCCCGCGGCGATCCCAGCGATGCGACGGCGCTTGACGATCGCGGCGGCCTCCGGGGTCAGCGGGGCGCGCGGGGTGGAGGGCTTGCGCTCGCGCGGGGCCTTGGGGGGCTTCTCTGCCTTCGGCTTCGGCTCCGGCGCGCTGTCGCCCGACGGAATCGTCGGCAGCTCGCCCTTCGGGTACAGGTGCTCGAGCGAGTCCAGCACCGAGCCGGACCAGGCGCGCGCAGCCTCAGAGCGGCGCAGATGGCCTCGCGTGGACGCAGCCTCGGGCGCGGCCTGCTGGCCGAGCAGGTAGTCGGCGATCTGGGCGCGCCAGCCGTCGTCGACGGCGGCGGCGCTGACGGGCGCCAGGCTCGTGAGCGCGTCGCGGGCAAGCTCACGGACGCGGTTCTCGGGCATGCCGAGCGTGTCGGCGAGCTGGTCGTAGCTCTGACCACGCTTCAGGATCAGGTCGACGATCGCCCGCTGCTGCGCCGACAGCTGGTCGTAGGAGGCCATGCGGGCGGGAACGATAGCCTGCCACCGTGACCGAAGACGCACCAGCGGCGAACGCGGCCGTCAAGCAGTCGCTCAACGACGTGCTCGGCTTCAATGTCGGCGAGTTCGACGACGAGCGAATTACCGGCAGCTTCGAGGTCGAGGATCGCGTCAGGCAGCCGTTCGGGATCGTCCACGGCGGTGCCTACGCCGCCCTGGCCGAGACGCTCGCGTCGGTGGGCACCTACTTCGCCGTCGAGGCCAACGGCGAGATAGCCGTCGGCCAGAACAACGACACCAGCTTCATCCGCCCCGTCGCATCAGGAACGGTCCACGCGAACGGCACCCGCCGTCACCGTGGTCGTACGACTTGGATCTGGGACGTCGAGTTCACCGACGACCAGGGCCGCGTCTGCGCGATCTCGCGCATCACGATCGCGGTTCGCCCAGCGCCGACGAACTAGTCGCGCGCGTCGCGCGCCCGTATTTATTGGTGATCGGCAGGCGCCGGTCGCGGCCGAAGGCGCGTGTCGAGAGTCGCACACCGGGCGGCGCCTGACGGCGCTTGTGCTCCGCGGCGTCGACCAGGGCGATCACACGCACGACCTCGTCGGCCGGGAAGCCGCGGGCGGCCAGGCCGGCGGCGTCGAGATCCTGCTCGACGTAGCCCTCGAGGATCCCGTCGAGCAGGTCGTAGGGGGGGAGCGAGTCGTCGTCGCGCTGGTCGGCGCGCAGCTCGGCCGACGGCGGGCGCTCGATCACGCTGGCGGGGATCAGCTCCGTGCCGGCCTGCTCGTTGCGCCAGCGGACGAGCCTGTAGACCCAGCCCTTGAAGACGTCCTTGAGCACCGCGAAGCCGCCAGCCATGTCGCCGTAGAGCGTCGAGTAGCCGACCGAAAGCTCCGACTTGTTGCCGGTCGTCAGCACCAGCCAGCCGAACTTGTTTGACAGCGCCATCAGCAGGTTGCCGCGGATCCGCGCCTGCAGGTTCTCCTCGGTGAGGTCCGCGTCGCGGCCGGCGAAGGCGTCTGACAGCAGCTCCTCGTAGACATCCATCGCGGCGCCGATCGGCAGCTCGTAGATCTCTGTGCCGAGGTTCGCGGCGATCGTGCGAGCATCGGCCTGGGTCGCGTCGGAGGAGTGGGGGGAGGGCATGACGACCGTGTGGACGCGCTCCGGTCCGAGCGCGTCGACGGCGACCAGGACCGCCAGCGCCGAGTCGATGCCGCCCGACAGGCCGAGCAGGACACCGCCGAAGCCGTTCTTCTCCACGTAGTCGCGCACGCCCGTGACGAGCGCGGTGTAGACCTCGTCCTCCGGCTCGAGCAGCGCGGCGCAGAAGGCGGGCAGCTTGTCGGAGCCGGGGATCGTGGCGCGGCTGGAGGCGCGCAGCGTGCCGAGCCGCTCGACGGTCAGGCCGTCGCCCGAGCGGGCGCGACGCGCCGCCTCGCGGTGGCGTGGATCGCGCAGCCGGCCGCCGGCGATCGCGCCGAGGTCGAGCGTGCAGACGGTGATCGACTCCTCGAACTGCGGCGCGCGGGCGACGATCTCGCCGGTGTGGTCGATCGCGACGCTGTGCCCGTCGAAGACCAGCTCGTCCTGGCCGCCGACGGCGTTGCAGAACAGCACCGAGACGAGGCTGTCGCGGGCCCGCTGGGCGAGCATCCGCTCGCGCTGCAGGCCCTTGCCGTGGTGGTAGGGCGACGCCGAGAGGTTGACGACGACCTGGGCGCCGGCGAGCGCCTCCGCCGTAGCGGGCGGGCCCGGCTCCCAGATGTCCTCGCAGACGGTGATTCCGACCGTCGCGCCGTTGATCTCGACCGTCATCGGCGCGGAGCCGGCCTGGAAGTAGCGCTGCTCGTCGAAGACGCCGTAGTTCGGCAGGCGCAGCTTGCGGTAGATCCCGGCGACGCGGCCGTCGGCGAGCACCGCCGCCGCGTTGTAGACGTCGTCCGCGTGCTCCGGGAACCCGACGACGGCGACCACGTCGACCGCCTGGGCCGCCAGCTGCTCGAGCGTCGCGGCCGCCTCGTCGAGGAAGTGCGGCTTCAGCAGCAGGTCCTCGGGCGGATAGCCGGTCAGCGCCAGCTCGGGAAAGACGACCAGCGCGGCGCCGCGCTCGCGCGCCTGGACGGTCGCGGCGGCGATCCGGTCGGCGTTGCCGGTGATGTCACCGACCGTCGAGTTGATCTGCGCAAGCGCGCAGCGCAGCGGCTCGGGACGCTCGGACATGGCTGGAGTATCGCTCAGCTAAGCGGTTACGGCGGTGACTGCCGCGACTGTTGCAGCGGTGCAGCTGGCGAGCCGCCGGGGCTCGATCTCGACGAGCGTGGAGCCGTCGCCACCGGCGGCCCAGACCGTCGAGTGGGTCAGGAGCACTTCGTCGACGACGACTGGGAGGCCGTGGCCGAAGGGCGGAACGCCCGAGATCGCGAAGCCCGTGGCGGCGCGGGTCTCGCCGCTGCTCGCCAGCCGGACCTCGGCCACGTCGAGCGCGTCGGCGAGCAGATCGGCGTCGACGGGGCAGCCGGCCGAGGCGACGCAGACGATCGGGTCGCCGTCGGCTACATAGACGGTGCAGCTCGCGATCCGCGCGGCGCCGCAGCCGACGGCCGCGGCCGTGTCGGCTACCGAGGCGCGGGTGTCGGGCAGGCGCTGGACGTTGACGTCCAGGCCGAGGTCCCGCGCGCTGTCTATGACTTTGGATCGCATGATCGACGTCTCCCGCGACGTCTTCCTTCAGTTGATACCAGTGCTGGAGGCAGATCGCCATTGGTCGGTCTGACCAAAGTGCGGACCGCCGTTATACCGATTGGCAGGGTGGCCGGTGGCGAGCGGTCAGGTCGAGCGCGCGACGACGTCCGAGGCGTGCAGGTCCTCGGCGGGCGCGTCCGGCGGCGCCGACGTCAACTTGCGGCCCGCGGCCTCGGCCAGCTCGGCGAGCGAGTCGTACAGGTCGCCGGCGAGATCGTCGAGGTCGTACATCACGTCGTAGTCGCCGACGAGGCCGAAGTCCATTCGGCCGTCGTAGCTCATGATCGCGATGCCGACGCCCTGGTTCTTCGCCAGCGGGACGAGCGGGAAGGGGTCGATCGCCCGGCGGCCCAGCAGGTAGAGCGGGATCTGCGGTCCCGGCACGTTGGTGATGACGAGGTTGAAGAACCGCTGCCTGCTCATCAGACGCGCGGCCTGGCCCATGACCGTCGGGGGAGCGAAGCCGCTCATCTCCGTCAGCGCCTGAGCGCCGACCGCCTGGCCGCCCTCCTTGAGGTGGACCATCGACTCGCGCACGAGCTGCTGACGGGCGACCGGGTCCTGGCACCAGACCGGCAGCGGCGCCATCATCGCGGCGATCTGGTTGCCGAGATCGCCGGTCTGCTCCGCGGAGCGGACGCTGACCGGGACCATCGCCTTCAGCTCGAGCCCGTCCGTCGCGACGCCGCGGCGGCGCAGGTGGCGCCCGAGCGCTCCCGCCACGGCCGTCAGCACGACGTCGTTGACGGTTCCGCCGAGCTCGTTCTTGATCGCCTTGACGTCGACGAGGTTCGCGCGTACCCAGGTGAAGCGGCGGTGCGGGCCGATCTGGCGGTTGTAGGGGCTGCTGGGAGCGGCGTTCAGGCCCGCCCAGGCCATCGCGCCGAGGCCGGTCGCGGTGGTGACGGCCTCGCGGGCGATCCGGCGCGGAGCGCGGAACACGGCGCGGACCGAGCGGGCCGCCTCGGCGGGGATCGTCGCGCGCTCGACGAGCGCCTCGCCGAGCAGCTGCGCCTGGGTCGGCAGCGGACGGGGGAGCCACTGGGTGCCTGGGTCGGCTGGCGCCACCGGGTTGGGCTGGGTGTCGAACAGCACCGTCACGATGTCGACGCCGGAGATGCCGTCGACGAGCGCGTGGTGGGTCTTCGACAGCAGCGCGAAGCGATCGCCCTCGAGCCCGTCGACCAGCGAGATCTCCCACAGCGGCTTGTCGCGGTCGAGCGGCTGGGCGAACACCCGGCCGGCGAGCGCGCGCAGCTGCTCCTCGGTGCCGGGCGCCGGCAGGCCGCTGTGGCGCAGGTGGTAGCGCAGGTTGAGATGGGGGTCGTCGACCCAGCGCGGCCGTCCCTGGCCGAACGGCACGAAGGCGAGCCGCTGGCGGAAGCGCGGCACCAGGTGCAGCCGGCGGTCGATGTGCTCGAGCAGCTCTACGTAGTCCGGCGCCTTGCCCTCGAAGACGATCACCGACGCGACGTGCATGTGCGCGGAGTCGTCCTCCAGGTGGAGGAACGACGCGTCCAGTCCGCTGAGGCGGTCTCCCTGCATCGGCGACACTCTAGAGCGAAAGCGCGAGCTGTCCCGGGGGCGGGGCGGCTGCGTGCGACTCGCGCCGCTCCTCCATGCCCGCGACGCGCACCCCCAGCAGCCGGACCGGTCGCTCGGGGTCCAGCTGGCGGAGCAGGTCGAGCGCGATCCCGTGAACGGTGGCGTAGTCGTTGCACGGGCCGTCGACGGTCCGCGCGCGCGTCAGCGTCGTCCAGTCGTCGAGGCGCAGCTTGATCCCGATCGTGCGCCCACTGCGGCCGTGCTGGACGAGCTCGTCGCAGAGCTGGCGCGCCAGCCGCTCGAGTGCCGGCTCCAGCTCGCCGAGGCCGTTGAGGTCGACGTCGAAGGTCGTCTCGCGCGACTCCGACTTGCGCACGCGCTCGGTCTCCAGCGGCCGGTCGTCCTCGAAGCGCGCGAGCCGCGCCAGCTGCGGGCCGAGCCGGCCGCCGAACCACTCCGCGAGCTGGCTGTCGGGGGTCGCGGCGAGCTTGTCGAGCCGGTCGATTCCCTGCTTGGCCAGCCGGTCCACGGTCTTCGGACCGATGCCGGGGATCAGGGCGGGGGAGGCCGCCGCAAAGCGCGCGCGGGCCTCGGCGAGCGTCAGCGCGAGGAAGCCGTTCGGCTTGTCGGCGTCGGAGGCGACCTTCGCGACCAGCTTGCTCGGTCCGATCCCGATCGAGCAGGCGAGGCCGGTCTGCTCTGTGACAGCGCCCTTGAGCCGCCGCGCGGCCGCGCGCCAGCGCTCGAGTCCCGTGAGGTCGAGGTACGCCTCGTCGAGGCCCATCTGCTCGACGCGGTCGACGTGATCGCGCAGCACCTCCATCACGACGCGCGAGCGGGCGCGGTAGTACTCGAACTCCGGCGGCACGAAGATCGCCTCCGGACACAGGCGTCGTGCCCGCGCCGCCGGTGTCGCCGAGAAGATGCCGAACTTGCGCGCCTCGTAGCTGGCGGTGGTGACGACGGCGCGTGGACCGCTGCCGGCGATCACGACCGGCTTGCCGGCCAGCTCCGGCCGCCGCTGCAGCTCGCACGCGTAGTAGAACGCGTCCATATCGAGCAATGCGTACACATAGGGCCAGTCGCCAGGCACAGAGCGAGCCTAGCCGGCCGTTCGGAGGCCGTCGATGAGCCTGACCGTCACCGATCTCTTCTGTGGTGCTGGCGGCTCGTCGATCGGCGCGACCGTGGCCGGGACGACGCTTCGGCTGGGGCTGAACCACTGGGACCGAGCCGTCGAGACGCACAACACGAACTTCCCCGACGCGGACCACGACTGCGCGAACGTCTCGGACACCAACCCGCGCCGCTACCGCTCGACGGACATCCTGCTTGCGTCGCCCGAGTGTACGAACCACTCGCTCGCGAAGGGCGCTCGTCGCCGTAAGCCGCAGGCAGGCTCGCTGTTCGACGACGGGCCGTCGAGCGACGCGGAGCAGGAGCGCTCCCGCGCGACGATGTGGGACGTCATTCGGTTCGCCGAGGCGCACGAGTACAAGGCGATCGTCGTCGAGAACGTCGTAGACGCTTTCAAGTGGGGCCCGAACGACGACGGCTCGCTGTTCGACGCCTGGCTGATGGCGATGCGGGCGCTCGGCTACGAGCACGAGATCGTCTTCTTCAACTCGATGTTCGCACCGCCGGTCCCGCAGTCGCGCGATCGGATGTACGTCGTCTTCTGGCGCAAGGGGATCCGCCGGCCGAACCTGCGCTTCGAGCCGGTGTCCTGGTGCCCGAGCTGCGAGAAGCTGGTCGACGGCCGGCAGACTTGGAAGCGGCCCGATCGCCGCCCGTGGGGCCGCTACGGGCCGCAGTACCTCTACTCGTGCCCGGAGTGCTTCGGGACCGTGCTGCCTGGTGCGATGCCGGCGTCGACCGCGATCGACTGGACGCTGCCCGCCGAGCTGATCGGCGATCGCAAGCGCCCGTTGGCGGACGCGACCCGCGAGCGCATCCGCCGCGGCCTCGAGCGGCTGATGCGCGAACCGTTCGAGATCGGCTTCGAGCGCGGACACCCGAAGCCGCTTACGCTGCCGCTCGTCGATCTCGCCGAGTTGCCGGAGGCAGCGATGGTCTTCCCCGTCGCTGGCAACACCTTCGAGCGCACGCCCGGTAACCGCGCACGCGACGCTTCGACGCACCCGGCGGACACCGTTCACGCGACGCTCGACCGGGCGATGGTCGTCCCGCCGATGGGCAAGGTCGACCCCCGCGACGCTTACCGGGCGCCCACGCCTACGCAGACGACCACCACGCGCGGCGCGCTGGTCATGGCGAACACCGAGAACCACGTCCCGAAGCCGGCGGGTGAGACGCCGTCACCGACGCTGCGCACCGAGGGCGGCCTTGCCGTCGTGCTGTCGAACATGGCGAACAACGTCCCGAAGATCGCGGACGAGGAGCCGGCCGCGACCGTCACGAGCGGCGGCAAGCTCGGCGTCGTCGAGCTCCAGGCCAACGGCGGCGTCCGGTCGCCCGACGCGCCCGTTCACACCGTGCGCGCTGGCGGCCAGCACCACGGCGTCATCATGCGCAACAACAGCGGCGGTGCCGAGATGTGTACCCCGGCCCACGAGCCGATCCGCACGCTCACGACTGGCTGCCACCAGTCGCTGGTGATTCCCTACACGCGGACGGGCACCGCCGACATCGCCGAGCGCGACCCGTCAGCGACGCTGTCGACACGCGACCGCCTGGCGCTCGTCGTGCCCGCGGGCGGGAACTGGCGCGATGACTCGACCCCCGCGCTCGAGCAGCCCGGCCCGACGCAGACGAGCCGGGAGTCCTTCGCGCTGGCGTGGGGCGACGAGGAGATCGACGCCTGCCGCTTTCGCATGTTCGCGCTCCACGAGATCGCAAACACCATGCAGATGGCTAACCACCCGGACGGCTCCGAGTACATCGTCCTCGGCAACAAGCGCGAGCAGATGGCCCAGTACGGCAACGGCGTCACCCCGCCCGTCATGGCGCTGATCGTCGCCCGGATCAGGGAAGCGCTCGACGCATGAGCGACGTCGAGCTGACGATGATCGAGACGGCCAGCGGCCGGTACGTCGATCTCACCGACCCGCGCCCCGAGGCGATCGACCTGGCCGACATCGCGCACGGGCTGGCGCACATCTGCCGGTACGGCGGCCACGCCCGCCGCTTCTACTCCGTCGCTGAGCACGCCGTTCTCGTTGCCCGCCGTCTCGCCGATCTCGGCTTCCCGGCTGCGGTGCAGCTCGCCGGCCTTCACCACGACGACGCCGAGGCGTACATCGGCGACGTGCCGCGGCCGTTGAAGATGCTGCTGCCCGACTTCCGCGAGATCGAGAGGCGCGTGACCGTGGCGATCGACGAGCGGCTGCGCTTGCCCGGTCTCGACGCTGACGAGACGTGCGCGGTCAAGGAGGCCGACGACTGGGCGCTGTTTGTCGAGGCGCGCGTCCTGATGCCGAGCCGTGGTGAGGGCTGGACGAACGCGCCCGCCCACGTTGACCAGCCGCCGTGGCGGCTCGGCCTGGCGGCGGGCTTCGCCCGTGCCGCCTGGGTGCGCCGCCACCTCCAGCTAGTCGAGGCCCACGACGACGACCACAGGAAGGCGACCAGTGTCTGACGCCTCGAGCAGCGTTCACGCCAAGCTGGCCGCTGTCCGCCGGTCGAAGATCGAGGTGACGAAGGTCCGCGAGCCGGACAGCGCGTTCGCGTGGGCTGAGGCCGACGCGGTCTTCGGCAAGGTGCAGACCAAGCTCGATCACCACAAGCTCGTGGTGAAGTCGGGGGTGCTGGGCGAGCCGAAGTTCGTCATGGGCAAGGAGAAGGTGCTCGCCTGCGTCCTGCTCCAGGTCACGCTGACCGATGTCGCGGCGCCGCTCGACGGAGACCGCGAGATCGTGGGCGAGTGGGCGGGCGAGACGTGGCTTGACCCAGACACGGGCGAGCGCGGGATCGCGGCGGCGATCACGAGCGCCCTGAAGGGCTGGTACGTCCACACCTTCGCCGTGAAGCTGCTGCCGGCACCGCTGGCGAGCGGCACCGTCTACACCGTCGCAGGCGCGCAGAAGGTCTCCACGGCGCAAATCGAGAAGTTCATCGGCCAGGCCCAGAAAGAGGCCGGCCTGACGGGCGCCCAGGTGATCGCGCTCGCGAACGACCTCTGCGACCAGCCGATATCCGGCCTCGCCGAGCTGCCACGCGCCGCGGCAGACGACCTCGTCGACCTCATCAAGTCGGTCGGCGCGCGCGAGCGAGCGAGAGAGCGCGACGCGGCAGCAGCAGGGAACCCATCGTGAGCAGGCCGACGAGCGAGGACTTGGAGCCGGCGATGCTGGCGGCGCGCGCCGCGCTCGAGGCGGCTGGGTTCGATGCCGTCTCGGTGGTCGTGACGGCGGTGCTGCCGAACGGCGAGAGGTCGTGGGTCGTGTCGAGCGACCCGGCACGCGATCCCGGCGACTGGACCCCGACGCTCGTAGCGACCTCCTTGGAAGGTGTTGCGAATGGGATCAGGGCGCGAGAGACGCCCGTAGGCCGTCACGGTGACGGTAGGACGGCCGCTAGGTCGGATCGTGCCGATTCGACGGGAGCGGGCGCGTGAGCGTAGAGGCGTCGAGCTGGGCCTTTGCGCAGGGCGGACTGCCCACCGGGGCGAAGTTCCTGCTGGTCGCGATCGGCAATCGCGCCGACAAGGCAGGCATCGCCTTTCCGGGCCGCGAATCGCTCGCGGAGGACTGCTGCTGTCGGCCTGAGACGGTGACGGAAAACTTGAAGCGGTTGGAGGCTGACCGCCTGATCGTCCGGTTCCCTCGCCGTCGTCGGAACGGGTCGCGGACCTCGGACTGGATCGTGCTCGCGCCCCTCGCCGCCGACCGGTCGCCGATGGTCGATGCATCCGAGGATGAGGTGCCCGCAAACGTGGCTGAGGTAGCTCGGGAAAGCTCAGGTGAGGAAACCCAAGGTGAGGAAATCTCAGGTGAGGTTGGGGGGCTTGGTCAGGTTAGGAAAACAGGGGGGCCACCCGAACCGTCAGTAGAACGGAACGGCTCAGGTTCACCGGCTAACGCCGGTGAACCTGAGCCTGTTCGGTCGGCTAAAGCCGACCGAACGGCTTCGGGTAAAGGGAACGTTGGAACTGCAACTACGGACGACTCCAAGGTCAAACGACCGGCAGCCGAGACGAACCGTTTGGTCAAGGAGCTGTTCGAGTTCTGGCAGGCCGAGTGCGATCACCCGAGGGCGCAGCTATCCGATGGTCGCCGAGCAAAGCTCAAGGCTCGGCTGAAGGATTCGACGCCGCGGGAGATCGGCCAGGCGATCCGTGGCGCTGCCCGAGCGGCGTACATCAACGACGACGGCAAGCGCTACGACGAGCTGACGCTGATCTGCCGGAACCGGGAGAAGCTCGAGGACTTCGTCGAGCGCTACGAGCTCAGCGAGCGTGGCGGCGCGGCGGCGGCCCGGAAGGCACGCTCGGTCGTCGATCGCACTGCTGACCGGCTGGCCGAGGCGGCGGCGTGACCGACATCACGCCACCGCAGAACGACGAGGCCGAGGTCGCGGTCCTCGGCACGGTCCTGCTCGCCAACGCTGCGCTGTCCGGTCTGCTCGCAGTCGAGGGCCTGCGCCCCGACCACTTCTACCGGCCGCGCCACCGGGCGATCTTCACGGCGATGACCGGCCTCGCCGACAAGGGCGAGCCGGTCGACGCCGTCACCTTGTGCGCCGAGCTTGAGCGCCACCGCTTGCTCGAGGAGGCTGGCGGCAACGCCTACGTCCACTCGCTGCCGACGATGGTCCCTTCGGCTGGCGCCGTGCGTGACTACGCCCGGATCGTGATCGCGGACGCTGGTTTCAGGGCGCAGCTCGACGCCGGTCGAGCGCTGATGCAAGCCGCCGCGGTGCGCGACGCGGACGGCGTCGCTGGCGCTGAGTCAGCACTTGCCGGCGGCGCTCGCGTGGCGGGGACGCTGCGGAAGGTGTCTCGGCTGGAGCGTCAGGAGGCGGTTGCGGCGCTCGTCGAGTCCGGCGGCGGCCGGATATGGAAGACGCCGTTCCTTCGGGTCAACGAGCTGTTCGCCGGGGGCTTCCGGCCGGGCCAGTTCACGACGCTCGGCGGCTGGCCGTCGCACGGCAAGTCGGCGCTGATGGTGCAGATGCTCGAGCACTTCGCCGAGCAGGGTGCCCGGTGCGCGCTCTACTCGAACGAGATGGAGTCGCAGGAGATCGACGGCCGCGACGTGTCGCGCGCTTCGGGGATCTCGTACTGGCGGCTTGTGCAGGGCCAGGTCAAGGACGACGAGCAGGGCAAGTTCCTGAAGGCGATCGAGGCGCTGGGCACGGGCTACGAGCTGATCGAGGCGGCCGGCGCCACGGCCGACGAGATCGCCTACGACATTCGGCGCGAGCGGTGGGACGTCGCGGTGATCGACCTCCTCAACGGCCTGCCGAACTCGTCGGAGACCAAGGACATCGACCACAACGTGAACACGTTGGCCGCCTGCTCCCGCCAGGCGTCGTGTCACATCGTCGGGTTGCAGCATCTCAACCAGTCACGCAACGTCGGCCATGCGTACCCACCCGAGCCGTCCGTTTCGGACCTTCGCGGCTCCGGCTCCATGTGGAACCTGTCGAACAACGTCCTGTTCGTCTACCGGGAGGAGTCGGAGACCGAGCCTGGCCTTGAGGGCGACGAGTCGATCATCAAGGTCGCGAAGGCCCGTGGCGGCTTGAAGGGCCGCGCCGACGTCGTGTTCGAGGGACGCCGGATGCGGTTCCGCGCGGCGGCGCAGCCGGGAACGGTCGGGGGGATCGCGTGAAGGTCTACTGCGCTTGCGGCGCCGAGAAGAAGGTCAAGGGTTGGGAGCCGCCACGCGAGGAGTTGCGGTGCGAGGACTGCCTGCGGCTGATGTCGACGTTCAGGCCACGGACGAAGGGCATCGACCGCAAGTCGAAGAAGGCGAGCGAGCCGTCCCGGCCAGCGGTCGAGGAGGTCGAGATCCTGCTCGCGCAAGCCGAGTGGGCGAGAGAGGTCCGAAAGCTTCCGTGCGCGGTCTGCGGGAAGCGTTGCGGTGTCACCCGTGGGCATCACGTTCTCTACCAGCAGTGGTTGGAGAGCGTGGCGAAGACGCTGGGGATCGACTTCGACCTGTTGCTGCGTTGGGATAAGCGCAATCGCCTGCCGGTCGGAGACCGCTGCCACGATCGCCACCACGACGCTGTCGAGCGCATTCCGCGCGCCGTGCTGGTCAAGCACTGCCCGGAAGTCTTCGCGATGGCGGCCGAGCTCGGCCACGGCCTCGAGCGCCGCCTGACGGACACGTACCCGGACGCCCTGGCGAAGGCGGCGGCGTGACGGCGACAGTCGTGTGCGGCTGCGACCGCGACTACCTGGCGGTCCCGCTCGGGCACGAGTGCGCCGCGCCGCGGGGCAACGCCAAGGCGGTTCCGGCGTTCGGCGCGATCGTCGACGCCGCATGTGCCGCGACGGGCGTCACGGTTCAGGCGGTCCTCGGCAGCAGCCGCCTGCACAGCGTCACCGGCACGCGAGCGGCGATCGTGCTGGTCGCCCGGGCAGAGACCGAGCTGAGCTGGGCCGCGATCGGCGAGCGCCTCGGTGCCCGCGGCGAGTCCGGCGCTTGTCGCATCGGCACGAACGCCGTGGCGCGCGACGCCGCCGATCCGGCCTTCGCCTCGCTCATTGTCCAGATCACCAAGGCGGTGTCGGCGTGAGGCGCCGGTCTTGGCACGTCCGGCGGGTCCGGTGGGTTGGCGGCCGTGGCGACGCGTCTCGCTCCCGAGCGCGGCGCCTGTTGACGGTGGAGCGCAAGATCATCCGTCGCGAGAAGGGCCGAACGCCATGAGCTTGTGCTGGCTCAAGCTCTACGACCACGAGTACCTGCACGCGCTCGCCATCGCGTGCGCGTCGACCGCTGACGGATGGGCGACGGCCAGCCAAGCGTTCGACGAGCTGGCGAAGCGGAATCCGCGCGCGGCGACCGTCATCGCTCCGGTGGCGTCGATCGCGAGCAAGTTCAGGTGGATGGTGCGGAAGGGCTGGGTCGAGAAGCTGGGCCCGTCCCCGAACCGGTACCGCGTCACCCGGGACGGGATAGCTGAACGCGATGGGCTGGAGCCGGCGCAGCGCCGAGCGAGCGTGGGGGCGAGCGCGTGAGCCGAGGGATTGGAGGCCACCATCAGCCGGTCGAGGGTCGCTCGAACGAGTGGTACACGCCGCCGCATGTCTTCGAGGCGTTGGGGATCGACTTCGACCTCGACCCGTGCGCGCCGGCCGGCAGGCTGCCGTGGGTTCCGGCCAAGCGCTTCTACTCGATCGAGGATGACGGTCTGACGCAGCCGTGGGAAGGACGCGTCTGGTTGAACCCGCCCTACGGCCCTCACACCGCAGCGTGGCTCCGGCGTCTCGCAGCGCATGGGCATGGGATCGGGCTCGTCTTCGCCCGCACCGACACGGCGTGGTTTCACGACACGATCGTCGCGGCGAGCGCGGTGTGCTTCGTCCGCGGCCGGCTGAACTTCGTGCCGCCAGAGCAGCGGCGAGCGTCCAACGGCACGACCAGCAACGCGGGCGCGCCTTCTCTCCTCGTGGCATACGGCGACGATTGCGCCGAGGCGATCGCGCAGGCCGGGCTTGGCCTGACGTTCGCAGTTCGTAGCCGCGACCTCGGCGGCCAAGGCTCTCTCTGGGAGGCCGCGGCATGAACTTCAAGCAGCACCTGGCCGATCAGATCCTTGTCGGCGAAAAGACGGTGACGCGCCGCGAGCCGTCCCCGAATCCGAACTCGCCGTGGTGGGTCGAGCGCTGCGCCTACATACCGGGCCGCGACTACGCGATCTGCCCCGGCCGCGGCAAGAACGCCGTAGGCCGGATGCTCGTCGTGTCGGTCGAAAAGGTCCGGTTGGGCTGGCTCGACGACGCGGAGGCCGCCAACGAGGGCTTCGCGACGGCCTACGACTTCACGCAGCTCTGGGCGTCGATGCGCAAGGGCGGCATCTACGACCCCCGACAGAAGGTTTGGCGCGTCGAGTTCGAGCTGCTGGCGGTCGCGGCCGAGCCCTTCCCCGAACTGGCAGAGAGCGGGCGAGCGTGATCGTCGACCGCGACGAACTGCGAGCGCTGCGACAGGGCAAGATCGACGAGGTCTTGGTCCGCCAGCGACCCCCAGCCATCGGGGCGATCGTGCCGCTGCAAGTCGGCGTCGGGAAGCGCGCAAGCTGCCATGCGCGCGTTGAGGACCACTGGCCGATCACCAGCGGCGACCACGAGGGCTGTCATGCCGTCAGGCTGACTGAGGTCGTGCGTGAGGTACCGACGCGCTTCCTCGGCAAGAGCGGCTACACCACGGACCCTGATCTGGCGAAGCGCGACGAGGAAGGCAGCCCTGAGTGGGCGCCGCCGAGCGATTGGGGCGATCCGGGGGTCGAGCTGCGCGCCCGCGAGCGCCAGGACAGGGCGGACGATCGGCTATCCCGCCGGATCGAGAAGGTCGTTGGCGCCAAGGAGTTCGATCGGCTCCTGGCAATGGCCCGCGAGCGCGGTGTCGATATTCGATCCGATCTCCGCGTCATCAACAAGCGCCTCGAGGCGATCGCGAAGAAGGTCGAGGATGGGCGAGAGGCGGCATAGGATCAACGCCGTGGACGCTTCCCGCGGTCTCTCCGCTCTCGCGAAGGCCGGGATGAGCGTGCGCGACTTCGGTTGGATCGACCCGGAGGCGTGGGAGGCGTGTCGTGCCCCTGCGGCGACGCATGGTCGCTTGGTCCTGTGGGGCGCTCGTGGCGACGACGTCCAGGTCGGCTCGCTCGAGGACCGTGGCCGGCGCCGGCACGAACTCGCCTTTCACCAGCTCGCCCTGGCGATCCGCGCCGGTCGGATCGCGCATGAGTTCGACTGGTCGTTCGAGCGCGTCGCGCGCGCCCTGGCGATGGACGCCGGCTCGATGGAGAGGCTGCGGCGCCAGATCGAGGGCCTCCGGTGAGCGAGCCCGTTCGTTCGCTTGATGCTCAGCGGTTGAGGCGTCTTGCTGTTGCCAGCTACGCCGCGGCGCAGCATCTTGGCCGTATCGCTGACGATCTCGGCAGGCTGACTGACATTGCTGTGAATCGTCGGGCTCTCAAGGCTCGCCGCGAGTTCCGCCGGATCAACGGAGGGCTTCCGTCCGATGGGGCGGATTGACTTCCAACTGAGCCGATGTTCGGATGGGCCTGCAGGTAAACAGGCCGCCCGCGTGCGCTACAGGACTTTCTACGCCCTGAGCATCGTTCTCTCCGCGTCTGAGGTAGCCGGCCTTCGAGCCGGCCCGAGCGCTGCGTGCGAGGGCGCTCACGCTGACTGACGCGCCACGCGGGGAACTTCTGGTCAAACCCGCTCGGAAGGGTTAGTGCCCTGGCAGGGGCCGAGCTTCGCTGGAGGAGGCGAAGCGAAATGGACTCGTTGTTCTCGACGATCGTCGCCGACCCGCCCTGGCGGGTACGCGGCGGTCCTAGCTGGGGAGGTGGGCCGAGCCGCCCGCTGCCATACCCGACGATGAGCGTTGACGAGATCGCCGCGCTCAACGTCCGGCACTGGGCAGCGCCCGACTCGCACCTCTACCTCTGGACGATCAACCGCTACGTCGAGGACGCCTACCGCGTTGCTCGAGCGTGGGGCTTCACACCTTCGACCCTGCTGGTCTGGTGCAAGCCGGTCACCGGCGGCGGCCTCGGAGGGACTTACAGGATCTCGACCGAGTACGTGCTGTTCGCTCGGCGAGGCCAGCTCACGGCTACCGAGCAGATCGGCCAGTCACATTTCGACTGGCCGCGCCAGCGGCGGCACTCGCAGAAGCCCGAAGCCTTCCTAGACATGGTCGAGCGCGTCTCGCCCGGCCCGTACCTCGAACTGTTCGCACGCCGCGCGCGCTTCGGCTGGGAGTACGCCGGCAACGAATCGCTCGCGACCGTCGACATCGACGGCATGGCGCACCGAGCCGAGTGCCCGCGCTGCCTGACCGAGCACGGCTCCGACGACTGCCCCTGAAAGCCCTTCTGGAGGTCTCACCAATGACCGATGTCGTCACCTACCGCGAGCGCCCCGATGGCGAGCCCATGACGCGTGACCAGCTCGCTGAGCGGGTCGAGTGGTGGCGATCCCGTGTCGTACCCGAGTGGCGCGTCGCGCTCAACGATGACCCGCCGCCAGATCACGACATGGACAACGTCGCTGGCGTCATGCAGTCCGACTGGACGATCGCCGAGCTCAAGATTCACTTCCCCGATGACACGCTTGAGCTCATCGACATCAAGCTCGACTGCATCATCGTCCACGAGCTGCTGCATGGTGCGCTCGACCGCGTTCTCGACCACGACGAGATCCTGCGGCCTCACGTTGCCGCGTCGCTTTGGATCGCCTACCAGGGCGGTCGCAACGGCGACATGGAGGAGTTCAACGACCGGATGGCGAGAATCATCGTCAACGCGGTTCACGGTACGTCTGGAGCTTTCTGCACTCGCTGGGCGGACGCTGGCGACGCGCCGCTCGAGAATGGCGTCGAGCACTCCGCAGGGTGAGACTTCAGGTCTGCAACGCGACTCACGTTCAATGTCCTGAGCTGACAGACCATCGGTCGGGCCAGTGTCCGATCCACCTGGCCGAAGCTCGCAAGCGCTCCGATGCCAAGCGGCCGAGCGCACGCGAGCGTGGCTACACCGTCGAGTGGGAGCGCGAGCGCGGCGCCTACATCGAGCGGTACGGGCCTGATTGCGAGTGCGGCTGCGGTCGAGAGGGCTCGGACGTCCACCACATCGACGGCCTCGGACCAACGGGCCCGCTCGGCTTCGACTGGTCGAACCTGATCCTGCTCGCGCACGAGTGCCACAGCCGCGTCACCGCGAGCGGTGGCGACCTGTCCGTCCTTCGCCGCACCTGACGTTCCACACCGATCCGGCCAAGCGGCCGGCTGGCAAGCGCCAGGAGGTACCTAGCAATGACATCGACTAGCCGCTTCGTGATCCTCTGCGGTCCATCAGGCGTAGGCAAGACGGCGATCCGTCAAGCCCTCGCACCACGACTCAGCGCAGCATCGCTCGGCCCCGACGACTTCGACGGCGACTGGTCGGCGCTCTACGCCGAGCTGGACCTATCCGACCGTGCTGTCGTCGAGTGCGTCGCGCTTCCGCGTGCCCTTCGTCGTCGGTGGACCGCCCGCCGCGCGATCGTCGTCAAGCTCGCCGCGCCGCGTCCCGTCCTCGAGCAGCGTCTGCGTGAGCGCGGGGAGGACGCCGCGACGATCGTGACGCGGTTGAGGGAGGACACGGACATCGGGTACGGCGACCACGTCATCGTCAACCTCACGGTGGACACGACGCTGGCTGAGCCTGTCGAGCTGGCGAAGGCCATCGCGGAGCAGATCGAGGTGCTCGGATGAGCCCGCGCACGGCCCGCCAGGGTATGCCGAGTGGCAGAGGACGGATAGACCCCCCCACCCCTTGCCGGATGGGCCACAGGGACCGCCAGGGGGGGCTTGTCGGGATCTGCAGAAATCCCATATGGGGGATTGCCACAGCGGATATGCTGGGAGGGCAGTAGCTGTGGCGCCGAATCCGAAGCCGCCCGGCCAGGCCATCCCGCGGGGTCAGAAGGGCGCCGCCAAGGGCGGCTGGACGACGCTTCCCGCCGCCGAGGATTTCAAGCGCCCGCCCAATCTTCCGACCCGCCGGCCGAGATGGCTGAAGGGGACGCGCGACTGGTGGGCGAGGCTGTGGGCGTCGCCGATGGCGACCACGTATGTCGCCGCCGACGTCGAGCCGCTGATCCGTCTCGCGACGTTCGTCGAGTGCTTCCGCCGTGGCGAGCTCGGCGCGACGGAGCTTGCGCAGATGACGGCGCTCGAGGATCGCTTCGGGATCAGCCCGAAGGCTCGCCGCGGACTTCAGTGGGAGGTCGCCCGCGCGTCGGCCGACGACGGCAAGGCTGAGGACCAGCCGCTCGCTGATGTCGTAGATATCCGGGCGGTCTAGTCGCGTGGCAGCCCCGCGCTGCCGCAACTGCGGCGGGACGGAGTGGACGACGACCGGCGCGACAGCGGACGACCTCGGCCGGTGCGTCGCGTGCCGCGAGTTCCCGACCCTCGGCTTCCAGGTCGTCCAGTTCATCGCCGCGAAGTGCGTCGTTCCCGACCGCGAGCAGATCGGGCAGCCATTCATCCCGATCGGCGAGCAGGCGCGCTTCGCGCTGCACCACTACCGGGTCAGCCCGACCGCCGTCTACGACGAGCAGAAGGGCCGATGGGTCGGGGTCTTCCACCACTACCGCGGCTCGCAGCTCACCCGCCCGCAGAAGTGGGGCAAGGGACCGTGGGCAGGCGCGCTGGTGTGCGCGGAGGCAGACGGCCCGGTCGTCTTCGACGGCTGGGACGCGAAGGGCCAGCCGGTCGGGCGGCCGTGGCCTACCCCGCTGATCCAGATCACCGCGCTCAGCGCCGACCAGGCCGGCAACGTCTGGGACGCGCTGCTGCCGATGATCCAGCTCGCTGACCTCGACGCGGATATTCCCGACACCGGCGAGACGCGGATCAACCTGCCGCGCGGCGGCAAGATCGTTCCCGTCACGTCGTCGGCGAAGTCGCGCCTCGGCCAGCGCACGACGTTCGTCGTGCAGGATCAGACGGAGTCCTGGTATGCGTCCAACGGGGGTCGCGACCTCGCCGACAACCAGCGGCGCAACCTCGGCGGCACCGGCGGGCGTTGGCTGTCGACGCCGAACGCGTGGGATCCGACCGAGGAGTCGGTCGCGCAGTACACGGCCGAGGAGGAGGTCAAGGTCGGCGGCGTCTACCTCGACGACGTCGAGCCGTCGAAGGGCCTGACGATCGACAACAAGGAGGAGCGCAAGCGCGCCCTCCGCCAGGTCTACGGCGACGCCTGGTGGGTCGACCTCGACCGCATCGACGGCGAGATCCGCGCCTTGCTTCCGCGTGACCCCGCGCAGGCCGAGCGGTGGTACCTCAACCGCAAGGAGGCCAAGTCCGCCAGGGCGTTCAACGGCGTCAAGTGGGACGAGAACTTCAAGCCCGGGTACATGCCCGAGCCCGGCGCGCTGATCGTGATCGGAGTCGACGGCGCGCGCTTCGTCGATGCCCTGGCGATCGTCGCGACGGAGGTCGTCACCGGCTTTCAGTGGCCGCTCGCGATCGTCGAGCGCCCCGAGAACGCGGGGGACGACTACGAGCATCCGATCGAGAAGGACGGCGAGGTCGACGGTGTCATGGTCGATGCCTTCGAGCTCTACGACGTGTGGCGCGTCTACATCGACCCGGGCTCGGCCACCGGCAACATCGAGCCGCTCGTTGAGCTTTGGGAGGGCCGCTGGGGCACCAACCGCGTGATCCGCTGGCTCATGTCGCGACCGCGCCAGGTTTGCATCGCCGTCCGCAACTACTCCGACGCGATCGCCACCGGCAAGGTGCCCCACGACGGCGACGAGACGCTGACCCGGCACATCAAGAACACCGTCAAGAAGCCGGAGAAGATCCACGACGAGAGCGACCCGACCCGCAAGCTCCACTCGATCACCAAGGACAAGCCGGGCTCGCCGAACAAGATCGACGGAGCAGCCGCCGGCCTGCTCTCCTGGCGCGCTCGAGGCGACGCGATCGCGGCCGACGCCACGACACGACCATCCGATGCCGTCGAGCAGCAGTCACTTCGGCCCGACTCAGGCACCCCCGTCGTCCGCCGTGGCGACCTCGTCCTGCAGGGCGACCAGTACATCGACCGTGACCCCGGTGACCGGGGCAACATCAAACGAGGCAGGTAGCCAATGGCCGCTCCGATCCGATGGGTTGCAGACAAGCTCGGCCTCATGCCCTCCGCTCTGGGGCCGCGCGCAGAGCAGGACTTCCTACACGAAGCCGCCGAGATGGGCAAGGACCGCATCGCGGGCTACGACCTCGCCGACGACTACTACGCCGGAGAGCACCGCGTAAAGCTCGATGAGCGCGAGCGCTCGTTCCTCGAGGCATCGGGGCTGAGCTACTGCGAGAACTTCTGCGAGACGATCGTCGACACGATGGTCTCGCGCTTGGCGGTGCGCGGGTTCGCCAGCAAGTCCAAGGATCGCCGCGAGTTTGCGAACGAGCTGTGGGCGGACAACCGCATGGACGCCGGCCAGATCCCGATCGTCGAGACGGCCGTCAAGCTCGGCGACTCGTTCGTGATCGTCGAGCCCGGCAAACCGGGTCAGAAGCCGCGCATCCGGTACAACGATCCGCGCCAGGTCAAGATCGTCTACGACTCGGGCGAGCCGCTGTACGCGTCGAAGGTCTGGGCGACGACCCGGCGGTCGGCGTCGAATCCCAACGGCCGCGCGATCCGGCGCATGAACATCTACTGGCCCGACCGGGTCGAGAAGTGGATGTCGGCATCGTCGAACGGGGACTGGGCGCCGTTCCGCGATGCCGCCGACGACGAGAGCCACGTCGTCTGGTGGACGATGAACGGCCAGGAGGGCGGCGAGCCGATCGGCATCCCCGTCATCCACTTCGCCAACAAGGCCGGGCCGCACTACGGCAGATCCGAGCTCACTCAGGTCATCCCCCAGCAGGACGCCCTGAACAAGGAGCTCGTCGACCACTTCTGGGTCATGGACGCGCAGGGCTGGCCTCAGCAATGGGGCACTGGCGTCCGCCTCGACGACATCGTCCGTCACCCCGGGTCGATCATCACCTCGGAGAAGGAGGAGGCGAAGTTCGGCCAGTTCGACGCGGCCGATCCGACCAAGACGATCTCCTCGATCGAGTCCACGATCAAGCGCATGGCGTCGCGCTCCCGCACGCCGCTTCACCTGATGCTCGCCGGCGGCAACCTGCCATCCGGCGAGACGCTCAAGACCTCGGAGTCCGGCTTCGATCGCAAGGGCGTCCGCTTCCAGACCGAGAACGGCAACCGCATGGAGGACGTCGAGACGATCGCCGCGCGGGTCGAGACCGCCTTCGGTAGCTCCAACCCGCCGCTCGACGAGCGAACCGACTGCGACTGGGAGCCCGTCGAGTCGCGCAACGAGATCGACGAGGCCAACACGGCGGCCGTCAAGAAGACGATCGGCGTGTCCTCCGACACCCTGCTCGAGGAGATGGGCTACGACCCGGACGATGAGCGCGACAAGCGAGCCAAGGAGACGCCTGTCGTCGCCAGCGAGCTGCTGAGCCGGGCTCGCGCGATGCAAGCGCCGACGCGTTCGGAGGAGTTGGGCGGCGGCCGACAGCCCGCGCAGGATCCCGCGAATGCCACGGTCTGAGCTGTCGCTTCTACTCACCGACGCCTACCGCGAGCGCCTCTCCGATCACCAAGCGACCGTCGAGGCGCAGGCGCGGCTCGCCTGGGGGCGCATCCCGCGCCAGGAGCCCGACCTTGACGCCGAGCATGATCGTTGGCTTCGCTTCACCCTTCCGGCGCTGCTGTCCGCGCAGTCCGCCGCGGCCGTCTCCTCGGCCGGCTACACCTCCGCCTTCGTGGCGTCCGAGCTGGTACGCGCCCCGTCGACCGTCCCGATCGACGCGCCCGACTACGTAGGGATCGCGCGCGACGGCCGGCCGATCCGAGATGCGCTGAATAGCCCGCTGATCGGCGTCAAGGCCGCCTTGAAGCAGGGACAGCCGCTCTCGCGGGCGCTCGACATGGGACTTACCCGAGCGCTTCGGATGCTGTGGCTCGCGGTCGACGCGGCAGCACGCGAGTCGCTGCGAGATGCGCAGCTCGCCGACGACAGGATCGTCGGCTACCGCCGCGCGATCGCCGGGACGTGCGGCGCGTGCCTGGCCGCCGCCTCGCGCACGTTCGGCAAAGGCGTCCGCTTCAAGATCCATCCCGGCTGCCAGTGCATCGCAGAGCCGCGCGTCGATGGCGTGGACGACACCCATCCGCGCGCAACAGGCACCGAGCTGTTCGCGTCGATGTCGCGCGCCGAGCAAGACAAGGCGGTCGGCGCCGACGTCGCCGCGCTGATTCGCGGTGGCGACCTCGAGATCACCGACCTCGCCGCGACCTCGCCGCAGCACCTCGGCGACGACTTCATCACGCAGGCGCCGCTCGCCTCGCTCGTCGCCGACAGCGACGACGCCACCGACGCCGCGTAGGCACCCAAGCGTTTCGACACAACCGAGCCGTCAAGCGGCGGCTCCTACCCGAGGAGGCCAAGTGGCTGATTCGATCGTGACGGCACCGCCGACCCTGGCGCACGCCGTCGACCCGCACGACCCTGACTACCTGATCGTCGGCGAGCGCCGGCTGAAGCGTCTGAGGGGAGGCGACGGCAACGATCCCGCCGACCCCGACAACGGTGGCGCAGTCACCCCGCCCGCCTTGCCGAACGGCCCGGACGGCACGCCGTTCGATACCGAGCGCGTCCTGCGCGCCCTGCGGCAGTCCCGCAGTGCAGAGCGGGAGGCCCGCGACGGCGAGCGCACCGCCCGCGAGGAGTTGACCACGGCCAATGGCCAGGTCACCGACCTTCGCAGCCAGGTCGCCCAGCTCCAGCAGCAGCTCCAAGAGGCGGGCGGCCTGAGCACCGAGGACGCGGAGGCAGCGCAGCGCCGCGAGACGGAGCTGCAGAGCCGCGAGACGGCGGCGCAGGACGCGTTGCGCCAGGGCCGGTTGCTCACCGAGCTGGCCAAGCCCGAGCACGGCATCGTCGATGCCGAGGCCGCGGCTCAGCTGATCGTGGGCGTCGAGTTCGACGCCGAGGGCAACCCGACGAACCTCACCGTCAAGGACGGTGAGGATCCCGAGAGCAAGAGCTTGCTCGACGGGTTCCTCGAGGCTCGCCCGTTCCTGCGGTCGGGTGCGGCACCGCCGCCGCCCGCGCCGTCGATCGACGGTGGCGCCGGCAACGGTCAGCAGCCGGTGGTCGACCTGACCGCCGAGGAGTTGGAGGCAGCCGACAAGGCCGGTCTGTCGCCGCAGCAGTACCAGGCACGCAAGGGCGTGCGCACCCTGAAGGACTGGCAGGCCACCAGGGCTCAAGAGAGCGCAGCCGCCACGCAGTAGCCCAGGGACGGTTCCCATCGCGGGTCTGTCCCCGAACCCGAACACGAGGAGACGAGCCGCTATGGCCGGATTCGAGTACCGCTACCGCCTGTCGGGCGGGGCGCCGACAGTGCAGTCGTTCCTGTTCAAGGACACCGAGAAGCTCACCAAGGGCGACATCGCCAACTTGGAGAGCGGCGAGGTCGACCTTGGCGCGACTGCCGACACCAACCTCCTGGGCCCCGTCCAGGAGACCAAGCAGGGCACCGATTCGACGACGCGCATCGAGACGATCGTCGACGAGGACGCCGTCTACGGCGTCCGGGACGCCAACGCTCGCAAGATCGGCGACACGCTCGATCTCGCGGGCGCCACCGGTGCCCAGGGCGTCGCGGCCAGCTCCAACAAGGAGTTCGTCGTCGTCGCCGAGTCCAGTGCGACCGAGGAGACCCTCGTTCGCATCAACCAGGACGCCCACGCGTTCCGCCGGGCGCAGTAGAGGAGAGCGTCAGATGAATACCTACACCCCCAAGGCAGACGCTCCGACACAGCTCGGCGGCGTCGTTCACCACGGCCGTCTCCTGCGAGCGATCGCAGGCGGCAGCCCCGAGCGGGCAGCCCACTGGTCGGAGCTGCTCACCCCCCAGCTCACCGAGGCGTTCTACATCGGGTTCTCCGATGAGGGCCGCCGCGCGAGCATGATCGAGCGGATCTACGGGACCCGCGACTCGGAGCGCGCCTTCGAGGAGCACCTCGGCGTCGGCACGCTGCCGAACCAGTGGAACGAGTTCGCGAAGACGGGCCGCGTGCCCTACGTGGAGCGCAAGAAGGGATTCCTCAAGCGCTACACCCACGTCGAGTTCGCGCAGGGCTTCGTCGTCGAGCGCAAGCTCATCGACGACGACCTGACCGAGACGGTCGACGACGACGCCCGGTCGCTTGGCGACTCGGCGTTCCGCGCCCGCGAGATCGGTGCGGCGAGCGTGTTCAACAACGCGTTCCTCGACACCGGCATCAACTCGGACGGGCTGGAGATCGCCGGCCCGGACGGTGTCGGGCTCTGCTCGGCTGTTCACCCGCTGTCTCAGGACAACCCGGGCGACACGCAGTCGAACGAGGGCACCCTCGCGCTGACGGCCGACAACCTCGGCACCACGCGCGTCGCGCACTCGAAGCTCACCGACGAGACGGGCGGTCTGATGAACGTCATGTCGAACGAGCTGCTGATCCCGCCGGAGCTGGAGGACGCGGCGACCCAGGCCGGCGTGTCCGCCCTGGAGCCGGACACCGCCAACAACGCGGTCAACCCGCAGCAGGGCCGCTACACGCGCGCCGTGTGGCACTACCTGACCAACCCGACCGCGTGGTTCCTGATGGACTCCGCGCGCCGGTCTCGGTCGCTGCTCTGGTACGACCGCATCCCGCTCGAGTTCGCCCGCGAGGAGGATTTCGACACCCTCCAGGCCAAGTTCCGCGGCTACGGCCGCTGGTCCTACGGCTGGCGCGACTACGCCTGGGTCTACGGCCAGAAGCCGGCCTAGAGGAGGGGGACGATCATGGGAACCACGCGATTCCCCAACGGCATCTCCGATGCCGGGGATGTCACCAAGCGCGGCACGGTGGAGGTGACGGGCGCAACGCTCGTCGTCGCCACCGGCCTCTCCTCGATCGAGGGGTGTGTACTCACCCTCGCCGAGGACCCCGGCGCAGGCGCCGGGGACGTGGCCCTGCTCAGCTACACGGCGTCAGGCGGCGACCTGACGATCAAGATCTGGCAGGACGACGCGACCGCAGCGACGGAGGACACGACCGTGTCCTACCTCGTCTGGGGCGCGGAGTAGACGCCGAATGCCGACCAAGGCAGAGCGGTACGAGCGGCTGTACCCCGGCACGGGGTGCAGCGACTCGCAGAAGCAGGAGCGGATGGAGCGCATCGACTTCAAGGACGAGGTCGGTGCGCTCCGGCGCACCAATCGCAACCGGGGGATCGTGGTCCCCGAGCTGCCGTGGCAGCGGAAGGAGTAGACGACATGACCACCGAGAGCTTGCGCGTCGAGGATCTCGACGCAACGCCCAAGGCTGAGCTGGAGAAGTTCGTCGCCGACAACGACATCAAGGTCGAGGGGACGGGCGCCGGCGGCAACGTCCTCAAGCCCGACCTGGAGCGCGCGATCACGCGCTACCTCGAGGAGCAGCCCGCGGCTGCCGACTCGGCGCCCGACGACGACCCGGACGCTGCCGTGGCAGCGGGAGGAGACGCCGCCGACGACACACCGGCCGACGAGCCTGCCGCCGATCCGGCCGACGAGGTCGACGCCGACGAGCCGGAGGCTGAGCCCTCCGGGGAGTACGTCGAGGTGCGCCGCAAGATCGAGCGCACAACGATCGACGGCGACTGGTGGGATCCGTTCTCCGACCATTCGATGCACCACTCGGTTGACGTGTGCCCGGTCAACGGGGCACGCCGCGACGGCGACGAGGCGGTGCTGCTCGTGCCGGCCGAGGAGGCTGATCGCTATGCCGATCGTTGACGGAGAGGTCGACGTCGCGACGCCGGGGACAGCCGTAGCGCTGTCCTCGTCGTCGGCGGGCGGCCACGTCGAGATCCAGGCGAAGGCAGAGAACTCCGGCGACGTGTACGTCGGCGGCGAGACGATCGCCGTAGGCCGTGGCCTCACGCTCGCCGCGGGCGACCGCGCCGAGCTGCCCGGCGTCGACGACCTCGGCAACGTGTTCGTCGATGCGGAGAACGCTGCGGAGGGCGTGACCTTCGTGTGTGTCACCTAGCCCATGTTCACCTACAACCTCGCCGCCGCCGACGCCCAGGAAGTGCTGATCTCGAAGGTCCGCCTTGAGATCGGCGACACCACCGAGGCGTCGGCGCTGTTCACCGATGACGAGGTCAAGGCCAAGCTCGGCGACCACGGTGAGAACGTGGCGCTTGCCGCGGCGGCGCTGTGCGACATCCTCGCGCGACGCTTCGCCCGCGAGTTCGACTTCTCGACTGACGGCCAGTCGTTCAGCCGCTCGCAGAAGTCGAAGCAGTACGCACAGCTCGCCCGCGATCTACGCGGCCGGGCTCAGGGAGCGACGACCGTGTCGACGCGCCGCGACGACGGCTACAGCCAGGACGTCGACTTCGGCGCCGTGGGCACCGCGCGCACGGGGCGCGTCCGCCGGGGTTACACCGACCCCGACCTCCCCGCCTAGCCACCCCCGACCAAGAGGGAGCGCACATGCTCGACGCTGGCGAGCTCGCCGCGATGCGCGAGACGGTCGAGGAGACCCTGCCCGACACCTGCACGATCAAGCGCAAGGCGGTCACCGACGACGGCCAGGGCGGGCAGACCGAAGCGTGGAGCGACCTGGCGACCGGCGTCGCCTGTCGCCTCTCGCCGCTGTCGTCGCAGATCGACCACGAGGACGAGGTCGAGGACGGAATCGCCACGACGAAGTTCCGCCTGGTCACGCTGCCCGCCAGCCAGGACATCAAGGTCGAGGACCGCATCGTCGTCGGCGGGCAGACGCTCGAGGTGCGCGGCCTACGAGATCCCCGGTCGTGGCAGCTCTCACGTCGCGTCGAGTGCCTGGAGGTCACCTAATGGCCAAGAAGTCCACCACCCGCCTGACAACCCGCATCCCCGCCGTGATCGCGAAGGCGCCCGGCACGGTGGGCATCGTCGTCGCCGCCGCGGCCGAGAACATCAAGGACGGAGCAGAGGAGAACATCCAGAGTCAGGGCCTCGTCGACTCCGGCGAGCTGCTCGGCTCGGTCGAGGTCGTCGACCAGGGGCCGTTGGCGAAGGCGGTCGTCGTCAACGCCTTCTGGGGCGAGTTCCACGAGCTCGGCACCGAGAGCCTGCCGGCCAAGCCGTTCCTCGGCCCCGCGGCCGACGCGGAGCGCCCGGCCTTCAAGGCTGCGATGGGCGCCGCGATCAAGCGGGCGGCGAAGTGAACGCCGTCGTAAAGGCCCTTCGCGAGGAGCTGCTCGCCGACGCGCCGCTCGTCGCGCTGCTCGCTGATCCGAAGGCCGTCTGGGAGGACGTCGCCCCGCAGGGCTCCGGCCATCCGTTCGTCGTCATCAGCCTCAACTCTGGCCCCAAGGAGTTCACCCTCGACGGCCTGGCGTTCGACAAGCCGCGCTACCTCATCAAGGCCGTCGACCCGTCGTCCTCGGCTGTCAAGGCCGGCCAGATCGCCGACCGCGTCGAGGCAGTCCTCACCGACGCGGACCTGACGATCGCCGGGCGCCACCACGCCTACCTGCGACCCGAGAGCGACGTCGCCTACTCCGAGGTCAAGGACGGCAAGACCTACCGCCACCGAGGCGGCCTGTACCGGCTCTACGTGGCCTAACCCGCCGCCTCGCGCGGCCCAGCAAAGGAGGCCCTCCGTGGCCGACTCACAGAAGCAGGAGTACCGCGTGCTCCGCGGCCTCAACTGGGGCCGAGACGAGCGCGCCGAGCCCGACGACATCCGAAGCGACATCCCGCCGGAGTCGATCCCCTGGCTGTTGCGCGACGGGCTGATCGAGCTTGTCGGCGGCACCTCGCCGAAGGACATGAACCGCAGCGATCTCGACGTCTACGCCGCCACGGTCGGCGTCAAGGAGCCCGAGAAGCTGCCCAACAAGAACGCGGTGCTCGCCGCAATCGAGGAGGTGGCCTAGATGGCCCAGCACGGCTCGCGCGCCAAGGTCTTCCTCGACGCGCTCAACCTCACCCGCTACCTGAAGTCGTTCTCATGGGAGCGGTCGACCGACCCGCCGGATTCCACCGCGCTCGGCGACGACGCGCACAAGTTCATCCCCGGCCTTGAGGACGCCTCGGCGTCCGGCGAGGGCATGTACGACTCCGACAGCGGGCCCGCGCTCGACACGCGGACCAACCAGCCGTCCGTTCTCTCCTACTACCCGTCCGGCGACGCGGCTGGCGCGCTGGGGCAGGGAGCGTCGGGCATCCCGACCTCGCTGGCGATCGAGTCGCCAGTCGACGGCATCACCACGCTGAACATCGAGACGCAGGCGTCAGGCGGATCGGAGCGGCTCGTGTCGATCGCGCCGCTCGCATCCCGCACCGGCACGGCGAACGTCGCCAGCCACGACGGCGGCGCGTCGAGCGCGACCGGCTGGGCGGCCTACCTGCACGCGACGAGCGTGCCGGAGGGCGAGACGCTCGACGTGAAGCTCCAGGACTCCGCTGACAACTCCACCTTCGCCGACGTCGCGACCTTCGCGGAGGTCGACGAGGACGGGGGAGCCGAGCGAGTCGCGGGGGCGGGCACGTTGCGCCGCTACGTCCGCGCCAGCCACGTCGTCTCCGATGGAAACGCGACCTACCAAGTCGGCGTCTGCCGCACACCCAACGAGTAACCGGCAGCGCGCCTGCCAAGGAGGAAGTAAACGATGGGATTCGACCACGGAAGCAAGGCCAAGCTCACGATCACCGACTCTGGCAGCGTCGTCCGAGATGTCTCGGGCTACCTGTCCAGCGTCGGCCTCGAGCGCTCCGCCGACGCCCCAGATGTCACCGCCCTGGGCGATGACGCGCACAAGTACATCCCGGGCCTCTTCGAGGGCTCGCAGTCGTGCGAGGGGCACTACGACCCGACCGCCTACGGCTGGATCGACGGCATCCTCAACGCGTTCAGCGACGTCGTCTACTACCCGCAGGGTGACGGCGTCGGCAAGCCGAAGGCCGAGTACGAGGCGATCGTCGGCGGCCTGAACATCGAGACGCCGGTCGACGACAAGGCGTCGATGTCGTTCGAGCTGCAGCTCAACGGCAAGCCGACCTGGGGCGTCGTCGCGCCGTAGGTGCCGGACCTCGCCTAGCACGAGCCCACGCGCGCCCGTCGCCGCCGCCGTACCTCGGCGTTCCGGCGGCGGGCGCGCTCACGTTGCAGACCTGAAGGAGACCCACCAGATGGCAACCCAGAGAAACCAGGCCAAGTCCGCGCGCGCCGCAGACGGCAAGATCCTCACCTGGCAGGAGATCATCGAGGCGCAAGACCTCCCGACCGACGTGATCGACGTCCCCGAGTGGGGCGGTCAGGTCAAGATCCGCGCGCTCACGCAGGGCGAGGCGGGCCAGGTCATCAAGCGCGTCTCCGAGGGCGAGGGCGTGCAGTTCGAGCTGCAGGAGCGGCTGATGGTCCGCTTCGGTCTCGTCGAGCCGGCGATCGGCGATGACGCGCTCGACACGCTGCTCGACAAGTCGGCGGCCGTCATCAGCCGCCTCTCGGGCGCGATCGACGCGCTGAGCGAGGACACGCCCGACATCAGGAAGAAGTCGCGCGTCTCCTTTCGCGCTAGCGCTGGGGCCAGCTAGCGCATTCACCGACGAAGAGGCGAAGCGTCTGCTGCTGGCGAGGGAGCGAGCTTTCGAGTTCGTCCTCGCTAGTCGCCTGCACAAGACGCTCGCCGAGATCCGAGCAATGCCCCGCTCGGAGTTTCTCGAGTGGCAGGACTTCGTCCACGTCGAGAACGAGCTCAAAGAGCACGAGCGCAAGCAGCAGGCGCGGCGCAGAAAGTGACACGCGATCACCGGAACGGAGATCGCCCGGCTACACACCGTCGTTGACGCGGACCTTGGTCCGCTTCAACGCAAGCTAGCCCAGGCGAACGCCCTCAACCAGAAGGCAGCTTCGAGTGCCGCCCGCATGGGCGGTGAATTTGACGCGGCCGGACGGAAAATGGCCGGTGCCGGTGCGCTGGCGTCGAAGGCGTCGAGGGGCGTCGATCGCCTCGAGCGGTCGATGTTTACGGCAGGCAAGGTCGGGGCGGTAGGTCTCGCCGCTGGCCTTGCCTACTCGATCAAGAAGGCTGCCGACTTCGAGTCGCAGCTTTCGTCGCTGAAGGCGGTCACTCGCGCCAGTGGCCGCCAGATGGAGGTCTTGCGGGGCCAGGCCCTCAAGTCGGGCGCCGCGACGAAGTACTCGGCGCTCGAGGCCGCCAAGGCGCAGACCGAGCTGGCCAAGGGTGGCCTGTCGGTCACGCAGATCATGCGCGGTGGTCTGCGATCCGCGCTCGCGCTCGCCGCGGCCGGCGAGATGGACCTCGCCGCCGCGGCCGAGACGACGGCGAACGCGCTGAAGCTGTTCGGCCTGCGCGGCAGCAAGAGCATGAAGGTCGCCGACGCGCTCGCGACCGCCGCGAACAGCACCACCGCCGACGTCAAGGACTTCGCGCTCGCGCTGAAGATGGGCGGGTCGGTCGCCAAGCTCGCCGGGCTGTCGTTCAACAGCACCGTCGTTGCCCTGGAGGCGCTCGCCGAGGCCGGCATCAAGGGCTCGGACGCCGGCACCAGCCTCAAGAGCTTCTTCCTGAACATCGGCACGCCGTCTTTGAAGGCCGCCAAGGCGATGCGCGGTCTCGGGATGGACATCTTTACGGCGACCGGCGAGCTGAAGCCGCTGCCCGCGATCGCCGGCAACCTGCGCCACGCCTTCGGCGACCTCACCAAGGAGCAGTTCCTCAACAAGGCCGGGGTGATCGCCGGCAGCGACGCGGTGCGGACGCTGTACTCGCTCTACGACGCCGGCCCCGAGAAGCTGCGCAAGCTCGCGGCGGCCACGTCGGAGCACGGCACTGCGGCCGACGTCGCCCGGATCAAGCAGGACAACCTCGCTGGCGCGATCGAGCACCTCGGCGGGTCGTTCGAGACGCTCGGGATCACGGTCGGCTCGAAGATGTTGCCGTCGCTCACGCTCGGCACGCAGGCGTTGACGAAGTGGGTCAACACCGTCAACCGGATCGCTGCCCGCGAGGATCTCAACCTCGGCCAGAAGATCGAGCTGTCGATGAAGGCGGCCGAGCGGCAGCTAGGCCCGAGCCTCGATCGCATCGCGACCGAGCTCGAGCAGGCGGGCCTCGGGGACAAGCTCGGCAAGGGCTTCAGCGAGGCGATGGAGTTCGTCGCCGAGCAGGCCGCACACGCTGCGCCGAAGGCCGTCAACGCGTTCTTCGACGCGTGGCGTGGCGCGGACGCCTGGGGCAAGCTGATCGCGGGCGCCTGGCTGATGCACAAGTTCGGCGGCTTCGCGATGTTCCGCACGCTCGGCCAGAAGGCCGGCGGCGAGATGGCGCTCGGCATGACCGCCGGCATGGCGGCCGGCGGCGCAGGCGGCGCGGCAGGGGCCGCTGTAGGCGCCGCTGCCGCGAAGGGGTCGATCCAGTGGGTCAAGGGGCCCGGCGGCGCGATGATCGCGCAGACCGGCGTCGCGATGGGGCAGGGGATGGCGACCGGCGCGTCGACCGGCGTCATGGGCCGCCTGCGTGGCATGGCCGGGCCGATGAAGGCGGTCGGCAAGGGCACCCTCGGTGTCGCGCTCGGCATGGGGATCCTCGACGGCGTGTCGTCGGCGATGGCCGGCGAGCGCGGCTTCAGCTTCGGTGACCACTTCCAGCGCGCCTCGTCGACCGCGACGATGGGCCTGATCCCCGAGCCGAAGGCAATCGACGAGCGGCTCTCGACGATCGCGTCGCGGATCCAGACTTGGAAGGACTCGGGGGCGCTCAAGCTCTCCGATCCCAACGACCCCGACCGGTCGCTGATCCGTCAGGAAGACCTCGACGACTTCACCGGGGCCGAGAAGAAGCTGCTGACCGGGATGGCGCGGCTGCGCAACAACGCCAACCAGATGTTCGGCGCCGGCACGCGCCTGATCGACGAGGCGTGGATCAACCCCGATGGTGCGCTTCGCCAGCTCGAGCTGCTGCAGAACGGCTGGGCGCGGATGCGCAGCAACTTCGTCGTCAACGCGCAGGGGATGCGCCAGGCCGCCGACGACAACCTCGTTCGGATCTCGAAGACGCTCGGCGTCAACAGCGCCGCCGGCAAGGAGGCCGTGCGGCGCAACTTCTCCGAGGCCGCCCGCTGGATTCGCGTGCATATGTCGGACGGCAAGGGCCTCACCGCCGAGGGCGCCGCCGAGATGGAGCGGCTGCTGCGCACCCACACCAGCAACGCCAAGAACGCCGTCAAGACCCACCTTGGCGACATCGTCTCGACGATCGAGGCGACGATGTCGCGGTCGGGCAAGCTGACCGCCGAGGGCCGGACGCTCATCAAGTGGGCCTACGAGGTCGGCATCGCGAGCGCGGCGTCGGACGGCAAGCTCGGCGCGATGAGTGCGCAGATCGACCGTCTGCGCGACGCGTCGATGCCCGCCAAGACCAAGATCGCCGTCCTCAAGGCGACGATCGACAAGGTCAGAGACTCGGCGTGGGGGACCTCCGATCAGGTCGCCGCGCTGCGCGACGAGATCGCCCTGCTGAAGGGCAAGAAGATCAACGTCGGCGTCAACCTGAAGCTCAACGACATGCTCAACGGCGAGTCGTGGGGCGGCGGCGCGTTCGGCAACACCAACACCCCGGCCGGCCCCTCGGGCGGCCCGTCCGGCGGGCCGGACCTCGAGGGCCGCGTGCGCCGCGGCTCGAAGAAGAAGGTTCAGGAGGCGATCAACTCCGGCAAGCTCGACCCGTTCGGGCTGCTGGGGCCGCTGATCCCCGGCGCTGGCGGCAAGGTCGCCGGTGTCGACGGGTTCAACCCATTCGCCGGCAAGTACGGCCTGTCGATCACGTCGGGCTTCCGGGCCGGCGACGACGGCTACCACGGCGTCAACCGCGCCCGCGACTACTCCAACGGCGGCGGCCCGACGCCGGGGATGATGGGCTTCGCCCGCTTCATGTTCGGGAAGTTCGGTAGCCAGCTCAAGGAGCTGATCTACAGCCCGATGGGCGTCGGCATCAAGGACGGCCGGCCGGTCAACATCATGGGCTTCTACGGCCGCTCGGTCTACGACGACCACATGGACCACGTCCACGTCGCCTACGCCAAGGGCGGCCGGCGAGCGCGGTCGCACCGCCAGACCTCCCCGAACGTGATGTACGCCGAGGAGGCGCCGGCGCATCCCGAGTACTTCATCTCGACCAACCCGCGCGACAAGCAACGGTCGCTCGGCCTGCTCGCCCAGGCGACGCAGGAAATCGCCGGGGGCAGCGGCAAGGAGCGCATGGCCTACTACCGCCACGGCGCCCGCCGCGGCGGCGGCACGAACAAGTGGAACCAGACCTTCAGCCAGCACGGGCTGAGCGACGCGCCCGGCAAGCCGCAGATGTCCGAGCGCGGCATTCGGATGCTGCTCGAGCAGTACGGCCGCCTGTCGCCCTACATCGCCGCGGTGCTCGCCAAGGTCTTCCGCAAGCGCGAGTCGCTCGGCTACCCCGGCATCGTCGCCTCAGACGGCGGAACGGGCCTCGGCCAGATCACGAACTGGGCATGGCCGAAGGGCTCGCCGCTGCACGGCATCCTGGCCAAGCTCGGCGGGATGAAGGCGATGCGCAACCCCGTCCAGAACGCCAAGATGGTCGGCGCGCTCGTCGAGTACTCCAAGCGCGACGGCGCGAGCCCGCTGCAGCCCTGGGCGGCATCCAACACGGGGCAGTTCGCCGCGTCGGTGCCCAACGACATCGACTCCGTCTTCGGCAAGGGCGGGGTGCCAAAGGGCGGCGGCGGGGCGCTGTCGCAGAAGGTGCTCGCCGGCTACCAAAAGTCGTTCACCAAGAAGTCAGCGCGGCTGCAGGAGGTCAACAGCCTGCTCAAGGGCGGCGGGCTGAAGAAGGACCGGCGCGAGAAGCTGCTCGACGAGCAAAAGACGCTCAAGGGCGACCTGAAGGCGCTCAAGGAGGAGCTGGGCGACCGCACCCCGACCAAGGGCCGGCACAAGCTCAACCTCGAGGAGCGCCTGACCCGCAACGACCGCGCGACCGCACGCGCCGAGACGACCGGCGGCAAGGGCGACGATCGCAAGGCCGGCTGGGCGCGGATCAAGCTGCTGCAGGAGCAGCAGGCCAAGAAGCGCAAGCGGCTCGCGAAGATCAACAAGGCCCTGAAGGGCAAGCTGACCCCCGCCGCCCGGCAGCGGCTCCTACAGGAGCGCTCGACGCTGCTCTCCGACATGGCGTCGATGCCCGGCGAGGCGACCTCGACGCTGGAGTCGTTGGCTGGCGCCGGCGCCAAGCAGCAGCGGCTCCAGAAGGCCGCCAAGAGCTTCGGCATCGGCGCTCCCGTCCCGGAGACCTCGCCCGCCCAGCAACGGGCGCAGCTCGCCTGGGAGCAGGCACAGGGAACCCCCGGCAAGGCCGACGATCGCGCGGCTGCGAAGACGCAGGTCGACCTCGCCCGCGTCGCGCTGCAGGCTGCGCAGAAGTCCGGCGACCTCGGCGAGCTGATCGAGGCGACGCAGAACCTCAACCAGGCCACCGAGAACCTGGAGTCGCTCACCCCGAAGGCGACCGACTACATGGACGCCGCGCTCGTCCGCGCCAAGGTGCTCACCCCCGACGACCTCAACGACGACCGCGCGGCTCTCAACCAGCAGCTCGCCTACTGGGAGGGAGCCTTCAGGTCCGCGCTCGCGACCGAGGATCCATTCGACGACATCGAGGCCGGCAACGCGCTGATGGGCGTCCGTGACGCGCTGAAGGCGCTCAACGACACGCTGAGCGAGAGCCAGCGCGACGACATCCTCAAGTCGATCGAGGAGAACCAGCGCAAGATCCTCGCCCTCGCGGACCAGGGCAAGCTGATCGAGGCGGCCGTCGCGGCGATGCTCGACGGCACGCTCGGCGCTCGGGCCGCCACGACGCAGCGCCTCGACGGCGTGCCCGCCTGGAGATAGGAGCCCCCCTTGCCATTCGAGAACGCAATCCTTGATCCCGAGGCCGCGAGCGTCGAGCTGCACGACGCTCCCGGCAGCGTGGAGATCCTCGAGGTCGACTACACCCCGCCGGCACCCGAGCTGGTAGGCGCGACGAGCATCGCCGTCGAGGGCACGCTGCCCGCCGCCCGCAAGCTGCCGAACCGGACGATCACCTGCAAGGTCAAGGTCTACGGCGCCACGATGCGCGACCGGCTGCTGCTCATCGAGCAGAAGGTCGGCAAGCTCTCGTCCGAGGGCGGCGTGTGGCGGCGCGTGCTGCCCGACGAGTCGTTCATCGACTTCGACGTCGTCGGCTGCAAGATCGTCGGCCTGCCGACCGACTGGCGCTTCGTGCAGCGCGATTTCGCAGAGGTGACGATCGAGGCCGAGTGCAAGCCGCTCGGCCGCGGCGAGCGCTACAACGCCGGCACATTCACCTTCGACGGCAGCCCGCTACCAGTGCTCGACGTGGTCGTCGAGGACGTGCCCGGCACCGCCCGGGCGCTCGCCGACGTGCGGTTGACGTCGCCCGACGATCAGTGGCGCGTCCGTTGGGGTTGGGAGTCGCGCCAGTACTCCGACGCCGAGACGGCGCAGCCCTACTACCCCGCGCAAGACCTAACGCCGCTCGACGGCGCAACCGCGACGACCGCGACGATCCAGGGCGTGTCGGTTCCGGTCATCCGACAGGGCACGCTGACGCCGAACTGGCGGGCCGTCCACTCGACCGAGCTCGCGGCCGGCGGCCACCTGACCCACGCCGGGATCTATGAGATCCTCGTGTGGCTGCACCTCCCGACCGGGAACACCGGCCAGGTAGAGGTCAAGCTCGAGTACGGCGCGGGCACCCGCCGCACCGAGAACTCAGCGCTCATCTTCCCGGTAGGCCACGATCGAGCCGGCGAGCTGGTGCTCGTCAGCCTCGGCCAGGTCTTCCTACGCCCCGCCTCGCAGGGTCCGCACCACTGGATCGGCACCGTCGCCGCACGCTCGACCATCGTCGGCGACGACATCGACGTCGCCCACATTGGCGTGATCCCCGTGGCCGAGGGCAACGGCACCGTGTCCGCCGAGGCATCCATCTCCACTCCGCTGAGCGTCGCGATCCGCGACGAGTTCGACCAGGCTTCTGGCAACCTGCACGGCAAGTCGATCGCCGCGGCTGCAAGCGTGTCTGGGCCGCGCAACCCCGGCACGGCTGCCGACGACGCCGGTACCGGCGCCCTCACCTGGGCCAACCCCTCGTCGGTGCTGGCAGAGGATGGCGCGCTGGCGGACACCAGCAGCGGCGGATCGCCTGGCATCAGCCACTACCTAAAGGCAACGAACTTCGGCTTTTCGCTGCCGGTGGGCGCGACGGTTGACGGCATCGTCGCCGAGATCAAGCGCGGCGCCGACGGTCTCGGCGACCAGATCGTCGACAACCACATCTTCTTGGTCAAAGCCGGAGCCATTCAAGGTGTCGGCAACCACGCCGCGGGCGGCTTGTGGCCGGCGGGCGCGCTGATCTACAGAAGCTATGGCTCCCCGAACGATCTCTGGTCGAACACCTGGACTCAGGCCCAGATCAACGCGAGCGGCTTCGGCATCGCGATTTCGGCGTCGATGCTCAACGGCAGTCGCGCCCAGATTGACCACGTCCGGGTCACCGTCTACTACACCGCCGCCACGGGGCAGACGTGGGCGACTACCGGCGACGCGACGGACATCGCGGTCGAGGCGACGGGCCACACTGCCCAGCGAGGGGAGGTCTCCGACGCCGACACGCTGACCGGCCGTTACGCCGTTGCCGGGACTAACACCTTCTCCGACGTGGTCGTGTCGCTCGCGGCGAAGCGCTCGGTCCTCGATGTAGGTAGCTCGCAGCAGCTCCTGCAGTCGGCGCTCGCCCGGTACACCGATGCGAACAACTGGTTGATGGGCGGCTACCTCACGACTACCGCCGCCGATTTCGCCTTCGTCGGCAAGCGCGTCGCCGGCACCTACGAGACCCTCGGCGCGGTAGCCGTGCCGAGCTACATCGACTGGCGCACGATCTGGCTGCACGCTGACCGACTCGGCCGCTACTGGCTCTGGGGCGTAGCGACCGGCGGACTGCCAAGGCTCCTGCTCGCCGGCCGCGACATGTCGCTGATCTTGGCTGCCACGCTCGCGTCCGGCAAGGTCGGCTTCTACGACGCCAAGACCGGCGCGACGGCCGTCACCCGCAATTACGACAACGTGGCCGTCTGGGTGCCGCCGCGGGCCGCTGTCCTGTTCTCCGACTGCACGCTCGAGCTGGGCTCGTCCAGCGTCGAGCGCGAGTCCTTGGGCGGAGGGGCCGCGTCGGGTGTCTACGAGCCGCTCGTCCCACGCGGCGACTACATGCGGCTCGAACCCGCCGGAGTCGAGAACCGCAAGAACCGCCTCGCGATCGTCGCGTCACCCTCCGACCCTGACCTGATGGGCGTCCCCGCCACACCCAGCGACCTGGAAGCCGACATCTTCGTCACGCCGCGCTACTACGCCGTACCCGACCCCGCCTAGGCCAAGGAGCGCCCCAGCGGAGACGCGCTCGCGCTCAGTTGACGATCTCGGCCACGACTACCGACTGAGGCAGCGCAACCTCGGGCACGCCCACAGCGCAACGCACCTCGGTACCAGCCGGATCGCCCCAGGCCGTTCTCGCCCAAACCTCGACCGCGTGGTCGCCGGCACCCAGGCCCGTGAACAGCGACGAGGCCGAGACGCTCAGCGCCGTCGTGTCGTAGGCATAGGCGGTGCCGGCGCCCTCGGAGATCCCGTCCACGCGCAGCTCGTAGATGCACCCAAACTCGAATGACTTGGCGAGCCCGACCCAGTCAACCTTCAGGGCGCTTGTAGCGTCCTGCTTCGCGTAGGTCCCGAGCGTTACGACCTTCTTGGCCGCGTGCTGGTTGACCATCGCGGACCAGTTCCCGTTGAGCTTGAAGCTTGCGGGCTCTGGCAGCGTGACCTCCTCGGGCGTGACCTCGCCTGGGGCGATCTCGTCGCTAGTGATCTGGTTGGAGGCGATGTCGGAGCGCTTGACCTGATTGACCCCGATGTCGGCCGAGGTGACGCCACCGTTCTTGATGTCGGCGGCGCGGACGCTGTTGTTGGCCAGATCCTTGGTGGAGATCGACCCGTTCTTGATCTGCTTGCCAGTGACGATCTGGACCTTGCCGGCCGCCGCCGCGCCTACCCCCGTCAGCACCGCGAACAGAGCGATCGTCGCGACGACGTTCGCGTAGTGCCTGCTGATCCGCTGCTTCACCGAATTGCCTCCTAAGCCGCTGTCTGAGCGGCCCACTGTAACCCGACTTTCCCATTAGGGAAAGAAAGGACGTACCCCGACATGGCCGTTTTCACGTTCAACATCGCGAAGGGGCGAGCCAACGAGCTCGCCAACCGCATCAACAACAATGACCCGACGAACGCGGTGTTCGTGCTCGTGGCGCTCGTCTCGACGGCGACCGACGCGACGCTCAAGGATCTCGACACGCTTGCGGCCGTCATCGCCGATGGCAACACGGCCGAGGCGACCAACGGCGGCTATGCCCGGATCGTGCTCGACAACGCCGACTCGATCACGGTGACGGTCAACGACACCAGCGACATCGCGTTCGTCGACTTTCCCGATCAGGTCTTCGAGGACATCGCGGCCGGCGACGACTGGACGCACCTCTTCCTCGGCTACGACTCCGACAGCACGGGCGGCGCGGACTCGGCGATCGTGCCGATCACCTGCAGCCCGTTCGTCGTGAGCCCGAACGGCGGCGACATCAACGTCGTGGTCGCGTCCGGCGGCGCTTTCGTCGCGAGCTAGCAGCCGTTCCATGCGGTCGCTTGACCGAGGGGCGGTGACGAGATGGCGATAGCTCACGACGCCAGCACCGACCTCGGGTCGGGCACCGGCGATCTGTCGGCGACGCACACCCGCGGGTCCGCTGTTGGCGGCACCGGCGCGGTTGTGCGCGTCGTGCAGAACACGAACGCCACCGATCAGGTCGACGGTGTCACCTATGGCGGCGTCCCGATGGTCGAGGTGCTCGGGTCGCCGTTCCTGCACCCGACCGGGTCAGAGGACGGGGCGATCTACATCTACTTCCTCGCCGATCCCCCGGCGGGGGCGCAGACCGTGCTCGTCGACACGAACTCGACCGGGTCGTCGCGCACGGCCAGGGTCGACACCGTCGTCTCGGACGTGGCGGGCAGCAAGATCGCGATCGAGGACATCGCCTGGCTCGACCAGTCGACGGGCGCCAACCCGGCGCTGGTGATGAACACCGGCACGAGCGTCGGCACGCTGACCTACGCGGCGCTCCACTCGGGCCAGGACGCGGTGGGGTCGATCGCGGCCGGCTCCGGGATGACCGAGCAGGCCGAGTTCGACTTCGGCTCGCAGACCGCCTCGTTCATCCGGTCGACGTCGGTCGATGCCGGCGGCGGGTTCACCGCGGGCTGGACGGTCACGACCGAGGAGGCCGGCGCCGCGGCAGTCGCGCTACGCGAGGTCGTGCCGAGCGGCCTCTCGCTCCGCGACGAGCTGATGGCCGACAGTCCGAACGTCGCGCTGATGCTCGACGAGACATCCGGTACGGCGGCCGTCGATGAGGTCGGCGGGGCCTCCGGCGTCTACTCAGGCGGGGTCACTTTCGGCCAGGCGATCGGCATACCCAACGACGCCAGTACCGGCGTGGCGTTCGATGGTGTCGACGACAAGGTCCAGATTGCCCACCGCTCCGAGTTCAACGTCGGCGACACGCTGTCGATCCACGTCCGCTTCAAGGTCGACGCGCTCGGCGTCTTCCACTGTCTCTACGACAAGGGCGCCAACGGCCCGATCGTCCGCACGGACTCGGCCGACAACAAGGTCCTGTTCCGGCGCAACAGCGTCGGCGACATCGTCAAGTCGACCGTCCCCGTAATCCTCGGTCGCTGGCACGACCTGTGGGTCGGCAAGAACGGTGCCGGTGGGCACTTCATGGAGCTCGACGGTGTTGATGTCCTCGGCACCGTCACCAACCAGACGCTCACCAACACCGCGATCGCCGCCGGCCTCGCCGCCGCCGACGCCGGCACTACGAACTTCCTCGACGGGATCGAGCACGCCTTCGCGCTCTATCCGAACGTCGTCGCCCGCGACCGCCGCCAGGCCATCACCCATGCGGGAATGTTCGGGCCGAGCGCCGCCGACCAGGACGTCGACCTCGAGCAGGCCCAGGAGACCGACTCAGCAGGGTCGCTCACGCCCGGTCCCGGCGCCGTTGGCGTTGGCCTGGAGCAGGCCCAAGAGGTCGACACGGCCGGCGAGAGCACCCCCGACGCGGAGGCCCCGAGCGGCGAGCTGGAGCAAGCCGCAGAGACCGACAGCGCAGGCGAGGCAACCCCGGCGCCAGGACCGATCGACGGCACCCTCCAGCAGGCCGGCGAGTCCGACGCCGCGGGCGAGCTGTCGCCTGACGCGACCATTGACGTCCCCTTCGAGCAGGCGACTGAGTCAGACGCCGCCGCGGCTTTCTCACCGACGCCAGGGGCGACGGACATAGACCTCGAGCAGGGAGCGGAGAGCGATAGCGGCGGGACGCTTACCCCGGCGCCGGCTGCGACGGGCGCCACGCTGGGCCAGGCGGGGGAGACGGATACGGCCGGGACGCTGACGGCCGTCCAGCCTCCGAGCGTCGAGACCGACGCTGCGAGTCTGGTCAACCCGCGCAATGCCAAGCTGCACGGCGTCGTCAACCCCAACGGGCCGGCCACCCTCGTCGCCTTCCTCTACGGCCCGACGACGAGCTACGGCACGGTCGTCTTCGCCGCCCAGAATCCGCTGGCGGCCGGCGAAGATCCGGTCGACATCTCGGCCGTGATCTCCGGCCTGACGCCGGGGGCCACCTACCACTTCGTCGCGGTAGCCCGCCACGCCCCGCTGGGGCCGATCATCTACGGCGAGGACCAGACGTTCACGACCCCCGAGTCCGTCCCCGCGGCGGCCGTGACCGGCGAGCCGGTCGACGATCGCCTCTACGTCATCGCCGAGCACGCCAACGGCAACATCTCGCGGTGGGCCGAGGACGACCCCGACGCGGACGGCATCCCGCAAGACCTGGAGATCCACGACACCTCGCCGGGCGGCTTCGCTGACGCGTCGTTCACGCTCCTGCGCGACCCGCGGCGCGACTGGCCCGACCTCGCCCTAGTCGACAAGCTCACCGTCCACGGCCGCACCAAGCCGCTCGGGCGCAGCGCCTTCGAGGGTCAGCAAGAGCACTTCCCCTCGGCGCTCGGTGACGATGTGTCGATCGGTGTCAACGCGATCGGGCGGCGCGTGAAGCTGGTCGCGAAGCCGTACCGCGAGCTGATCGTCGACCAGGATATGTCGCGCTGGGGCGACCCGCCGCTGTGGCGCAAGAAGCAGATCGCTGATGACGGCCAGGATCAGCAGAAAATCCAGGTCGGCCTTGTCGCGGGCGGCCTGGTCTTCGATGTCCCCGGCGAGCTGCTCCACAACGGCTGGCGCGGCCAGGCGTGGCAGGAGATGCCCGCCGGTGTGAAGGTCGGCAAGTTCGGCTATCGGGGAGCGCGCACGGGAGCCTTCACGGCCTTCAACGTCCCGGCGCTTCGCGCGACTGACTCCGACACGGCGCCGCCCGCGATCGAGACCTACAACCTGACGCTGGACGACACGCTGCGAACGCTTGCGCTCACGACGGCTCGCCGACGTGTCTACCTCCAGGTCTTCGCCTCCGGCGACACGACGCCCACGGTCGGCACGCAGGAGCGCTACAACGCCCTCGCGCTCTACGGCGACCACGGGCTCACGCTGCGCGACATCGCGGGCGCTCTGCCCGGCGTCTACGGCCACGACGCGCTCGCGCACATCGTCGGTGCCGCTGGCCTGAACTACACCACCGGCCCCAGCGGCTCGATCCGCGACAACACCAGCTTTGTCATCGACCAGCTTGCCTGGCTCGACAGCGGCTTCAAGCGCCTCCAGGCCGTCGAGGAAATCAACGCCTGGTTCCAATGGCGCTGGGAGGTCTGGGAGGACGACACCTTCTGGTGGCAGCCGTGGGACAGCACCGCCCCGTGGATCGCGAGGATCCAGGGCGGCGCGCACTGGACCCCCGCCGGCCGCCAGGCGACCAGCCTCGTCAACGGCGTCGTCGTCGCCTACGAGACCCCGGACGGTCATAGCCGCACGGTCGGGCCGCCCGGCTCCGGCTGCGATTTTGAGAGCGCGCTGCTGGTCGACACGTCGCCGACGAACGAGCTGAACCGCCACGGCGAGGAGCGCTGGGAGGAGCTGACGGTCGGGCACCCGCTGCTCGACCACGCGGCCGTGCAGATCGGCTACGTCTGGATGAACGACCAGAAGCTGCCACAGCGCTCCGGCGACCTCACCATCCGTCCGCTCGGCGAGGGCCATGTCCCGCAGCTCGAGCACCCGACGATCGGGCCGGTGCCGGTCTGGGCGTGCCGCTCCGGCGACATGATCGACCTCGTCGACTTCCCCGATCCTCAGCCGTGGAAGATCGTCGACAAGAGCTACAGCCACGCCAGCAAGACGCTGCGGCTCAAGCTCGACACGGTCACGAACTCGTTGACCGGCCTCTTCGCGCGGCTCGACGTGCGCGCGCGCAACCGGCGCTGACCCATCCCTTTTCGACTAGCGACCCTGGCCCAAGGAGGGCTGTCTGTGCATGGACCTTGCATCGATCGCTCCCGTGGTTGCCGTGGCCGCCGGCCTCGGCACGCTCCTGTTCGCCGCCTTGCGCCATCCGCGCGAGGAGGCCACCGCCGTCGTGGAGCAGCAATCGCACCTGATGACCGACATGCGCGGCGTCGTCGACGAGCTGCAAGAGGCGCTCGAGCGCTGCCGCGATGACCGCGAGTGGTGCCGTAGCGAGCGCCGCCGCCTAGAGACCCGCATTCGACTTCTCGAGCAGCGCCTAACAGACCTCGGACAGGAGATCCCATCGTGACTGCTGACGACATACGCGACGCACACGACGACGCAGACCAGCCGGTGCGCAACCTTCTAGACGGTGTGCTTCGCCGCGAGCGGCGGCTTTGGTACGCCGTTGGCCTCATGGCCGTCTTGCTCGGCCTGGCGATCTACCTCGCGGTCGACGCGAGCTCGCGCGACTCCGGCGCCGCGCAGTCGACCGCTGATGAGGCGGCCGACACGGCAGGCCGCGCCGACCAGCGATCGAAGGGCATCGTGAAGGTGCTCAAGGGCGAGCGCGGCGAGTCCGGTCTCGCTGGCCTGGCCGGCGCGACCGGCTTGCGCGGCCCGCGCGGCACCCGTGGCCCCGGCGGCGCGCGCGGGGCGGCCGGCCCTGCTGGCCCTGTCGGCGCGGCGGGAGAGTCCGGCGTGCCGGGCAGCGCTGGCCGCGATGGCGCTGCTGGCGAGAAGGGCGAGCACGGCACCGATGGCGTCCAAGGCGCGCAGGGCCCGACCGGGCCTGCGGGTCCAGCCGGCCCGCCCGGTCCTGCCGGCCCACAGGGGCCGCCCGGATCGCTCTCAGGCGCGACCGCGACCTGTACCCCGAATGGCGACGGCACGTTCGCCTGCACCTTCGACTGATGGCCGACGAGTCCCGCGCCCGCACGCGCCGCTACCGAGCCCGCCTCGCTGAGGCCCGCGCGGAGTCCGACGCGTTCTGGGCCGACCTCGGCCGGCGCGGCCAAGCGCTCGCCCGCCGTCGCGCCGAGATGCCGCGCCGCGCGAACGGCGCACGGCCCGCGCTCACGAGCGCCGCAAAACGGCACGCCTGACGACGTAGACCGGCTCGCGTCACTGCGACGCCCCACGGCCGCGACAGCGGCGCTGCGGGCGGAGTGGGGGAGCGAGCGAGAAGCCAATCCCGACCCGTAGGAGGTCACCATGCCGTCCCAGCTCGACCGTCGCAAGGCGACGCAGCGTCGCGCGCTGAAGAAGCAGAGCGCCCGCCGCCGCAAGTTCCACGCGATCCGCGTGGCGATCGCGAAGGCCGCGAAGAACATCGCCACCCGCCGCAAGCTGATCCGCGCAGCGGAGGCACCGCCCGGCCAGCTCGCCCTCCAGGCCGCCGGCACGATGCTCGGCAAGACCGAGAGCAACAACCGCGCCCCGTGGCTCCAGTCGATGATCGACTACGTCGTCAAGGCCGGCGGCGCGCTCACCTGGATGGTCGGCCAGCCCTACTGCGGCCTCGGGGTGATCTGGTCCTACCTCAAGGGCGCCGGGCTCAAGCTGCCTGACGGCACCGTCTACACGCCGAACATCCTCAGCTACCACGGCGAGACGTTCACGGCCAAGGACGGCCGCCGATACGTGCTCCGACGTGTCGCGCCGGAGCAGGCGCACCCGGGCGCGATCGTCGTCATGGACTTCACCCCCGGCACGGGCGCCGACCACGTCGCTCTGGCTCGAGGACCGATGCGCGGCGGTGTGATCCCGACCCGCGAGTTCAACACGTCCCCGTCGAACGGCGGCAGCCAGGCGAACGGGGGCGGCGTCTACGACCGCACCCGGCCGCGGGCATTCGTCCTCGGCGTCCTCAACGTCGTCCCTGCCTAGAAGGAGGCTCCGATGCTCAAGTTCCTACGTTCACTCCCGTTGCCGCTCGTCCTCGCGTTCGTGGCCGCGATCGTCACCCGCGTCGCGCTCGAGGTCGGCGGCGATCCGCTCGACCCGTTCTGGGCGGCACTGACCGCGCTCGCGGTCGCCCTCGCCGCCGGCCTGTCCACGACGGACTCCGTCGTGGCGGTCCTGCGGACGCTCGACTCGAAGCTCGTGTCGACCGTCGTCACGACCGGCCTGACCTACCTCGCCGTCGAGCTGGTCGACTTCGCCGAGAACGATCCGCTGCTGCAGGCGTTCGTCTCGCTGGTCGCCGGCTCGATCGTCGGTTACCGCTGGCCGAACGCCGGCACCGTCCTGCGCACCGAGCACGACCCTGGCAGCCCGCCGCTCGACGAGGTGCGCGAGCAGCTCGGCGGAATCAAGGGCTGACCGATGGGACGCGACCCGGCGTTCGAGGCTTTGTGGCGTCAGCATCTCGCCCGCGAGGCGGATGAGAAGCTCGGGATCCGCACGGTTCGCTTCGACGCGATGGTCGTCGATCGGATCGAGCAGGGCCAGCGCGAGTTCGGTGACGCCTTCCTTGCACTGGACTGGGACGGTCCCGGCAACAGCCGCGAGGAGGCGGCGGACATCGGCGTCTACTCGCTGCTCGACACGCTCGGTCGTCGGCTGCGCGGCGAGGGCGGGCTCGCCGAGCTCAACCTCGCCGCACTACACGGCGCGGCGGCGTTCCACTACGCGACCTTGTCGGAGGAGCGCCGGCACGAATAACCCTCAACTAGAGGGTGAGCGTGAGGGAGCTTAAGCCTTCGTCGCCTTCGGGCGGCGGAGGCTTTTGTCGTTCAGGAGGTCGGCAGCTTGCCGGTCTTCTTGTCGCGACCGCAGGACGGGCAGGCCGGCGCCAGAGGCGCTGTGAGCTTCGAGCAGCTCGGACAGGTCGCCCAGACCATGTAAGCGATCGTTCCGATGGCGGTGCCGCCTACAGCCGCCCCCTCGCCAAACACGGCGCCCACCGGCAGACCGACGAATAGCGCCCCAACGAACAATGCGAACAGCACAGTCGTCAACCCCCTGGTGGATTCCTTCTGAGTACGGTCGTGAGCCTATCCGACGTCAATGCCGGCGAACAGTTCGGCGACGCTGACGCCGAGGCCGCGGGCGAGCTTGACGATCGTTCCGACGCGCGGCTCGCGGCCCTGCGTCTCGATCTTGGCGATGTCGCTGTACTTGAGGCCGGACGCCGAGGCGAGCGCCTCGAGTGTCAGGCCGCGCTCCTTTCGGAGCCGGCGCAGGTTGGCGGCGACCTGTTCGGCGGGCTCCACGGGACCGGGATGTCTGGCAGGCGGCCTGCACGTTGTCTATTCCCTAAGAGGAAAAATCGGGTAAGATCGCGTTTCCTGCCCTCCAGTCAAGGGCAGTCGCGCGCCCCGCCCGCCTCCCTCCAAGAACGCGGTCGGGGCGCGCTGTGCGTTCGCAAGATGCGGGGTACGTCGCCTTACTAAGCCAGTTGGGGATTGCACCGTTTCCGACCGGGCTTATAGGTTCGCAAGGCGAGGGGCGCAGGGAAGGGTGTGAGGGAGCTGGCCCTGCGGGGAGAGGTCGACGAGGAAGAAGCGAGCCGCTATGCGGCTGACCGCGAAGTCCTACTCCGCGCCGCCGACCTCATCCTGACCCGTGCTGAGGCTCATCCTCCTGGCCGGCGGCGGGGCGATCTTCTTGAGCTATTCGATCACGCCTGTTGCGCAGCGACGCCGGGTCCACTGGGTCGGCTTCGGGTGCCAGCTCGGGAAGCCGAGACAAGTCCGCAGTAAAGAACTCGTAGGGCAGCCCAGTTGCAATCGCGATCTCGCGCAGCTCGCCCCGCTTCGGAAGTCGACGGCCGGTCTCGATGCGGATAAGCGTTGATCGGCCGATCTCCGCCGCCTCGGCCATGTTGTCGAGCGACAGGTCTCCGTAGGCGCGCGCCGCTCGGACGCGGTGCTTGATGTCTGCTGGGAAGGCCACGTAACCCAGGAGATTCGCTGACCCGAGGCGGAAGCTTCTGAACCATTCCGAACGAAGTTGCACGTTTCCAAACGTTCTGATACGTTTCGGATCAATGCGACAGGGACCTAACCCCCGGCCAGGCGCTCCGAACCACGATCTACTTCGCGCTCGGGCCAGGAAGCACCTCTCGATCGACGCCCTCGGCCGCATGTCGGGCGTCAGCGGCAAGACGATCCGCGACATCGAGAAGGGCCGGGTGCGCAACCCGCACATGGAGACGCAGGCGCGGCTCGCTCGCGCGCTCCAGTACGAGGACCCGCTCGACCTGTTTCGGCCGGAGAGGAACGCCTGATGGTCAACCTCCTGGCCGAGCGCAAGAACCGCGGCCTCAGCCAGCAGGAGATGGCCGACAAGATCGGCGTCACCCGCCGAGTGTGGGCCGGAGCCGAGACGGGGGAGAGCGAGCCGCGCGGCAGGAACGCGCGCAAGATCGCTGACTTCCTCGAGCTGCAGGTGACGGACATCTGGTCCGCCGACGACGAGCCGGCAGCGGAGGCCGTCGCGTGAATCTCCGGCTGCTCAACCTCGCCGCTGATGTCTTCGCGGAGATCGAGTACGGCCTCGTTGTCGCCAGCGACGCCGTCCGCTGGGCTGCTCGCCGAGTCGGCGATGCTGGCTCGGCGTTCGAGGATCGTGCGTTCGAGGAGGCGCGACGGTGATCGCGTCGGTGCTGATCCACGGGCCGGTGTGGACGGTCGCGCTTCTGCTGGCCGTGGCTGCGCTCCTGGTCGTCGGTGCGCGTCGTGAGAGGGCGAGCGACTGATGCCGGTTCGTCCCTCAGCCCGCCGTATCGAGGCGCGCGCAAGCGAGCGGCCCGCCACCCGGCGGGCCGGCCTGTTCGCGTGCCTTCGCCGGCCTTCGGCGCCGCTGACCGAGCGTGAGTGCTACGAGCGGATCTACGCGCCATGTGGAAGGACGGTGGGTCGGTGATCGCGGCGCTACCGCTGCCGGTGATTATCGGGATCGCCTGGGTGCTCGGCGTGATCGCCGTGGCCGCGATCCTGATCGGGCTGGCGGCGCTCTATCAGCGTCTCGTTCTCGAGCCGCGACGCGAGCGCCACGACGCCGCAGTCGGTGCAGCGTCACGCGCGGGCTACGAGGCTGGTGAAGCTGCGGCGTTCGCTCACCAGATCCCCGAGGTCGAGGAGCTTGAGCCGTGGCGGTTCTCGGCGATCGCGCCGCGGTGGCGTCGCCGTCTGGTGACCGACCACAACGCGCGTGCGGCGTGGGCCGAGGCGTTCCTCAAAGGTCACGCCGCGTGTGTGAGAGCGAAGGCCGATGTTGCACTCGGCTTTACGTTCACCGCCGAGGACTTCGCCCTGCTCCAGGCGGTCGCTAACGGAGAGCGGGCCGGGTGAGCGCGGTGGCGACACGTCGTCGACCCGCGACCGCTCCCCGCCCCTACACGGTGACGCGGATCTTCGAGCTTCGGCGTGACGGCTACGACCGGCCGGAGTGGGTCGAGGTCGACGTGATCTCGACGCGGGCGCGGGCGAACGTGGCGCTGTCGCGGTGGCTGCTCGAGCAGGACGACCCAGAGCCGCTGTCGGGGACCTACCGCGCGGAGAACGACCTTGGCGGCCATGCCGAACAGGCGTGGACCGGAACGTGAGCAATCGAGAGGAGATCATGGCCGACGAAGCAGATCAGGAGCCGGCAACGGTGCAGACCAAGCCGTATGCCCAGTTCCTACAGGAGCAGCGGCGAGGGACGCTCCACAAGGAGCTGTCGGAGTCGCTTGCCGAGATCGTGGCGGGCGTCCAGCAGCACGGCAAGAAGGGCGCCTTGACGCTGAAGGTGACGGTCGCGCCGGGCAAGGTGCCGGGCACGTTCATCGTCAGCGACAAGGTCACGGCCGATGTGCCGATCGCCGACGCCGAGCCGTCGCTGTTCTACGCCGACGACGACGGCAACCTCAGCCGCCGCGACCCGCGCCAGCCCGAGTTGACGGGCCTGCGCGACGCCTCGGCGGATCCCACCACGAAGGATGAAAGGCAGGCACTCTGATGTCGGACGCTCAGGCGGTCATCGACAACGCGCTCATGGGCGCGGAGCCCGAGGTGCTCGATCCCTCGAAGCAGTACGGGATCATCGTCCCGGCCAACGCGACCCACAGGGTCGTTGACCTGGAGAAGTTCCTCCCGGTGCCGAACCGGGCGCGGGCGACGTACAAGCCGTCGACCGTGGACGCGTTCATGGAGGTCGTCGATCGTCTGCTCGAGGAGGGCGCAACGACGATCTGGGTCGACGAGGGCAAGACGTCCAGCGGCAGCGCCGGTGCGACGGTCGTGGCGGTCCTCAACGACAACGCCGAGAAGGCGGGCTGGGGCGACCACCGCGTCGAGCTCGCGCTGAAGCCGTCTGCGGAGTGGGAGCGCTGGCTCAAGCTCAACGGCCGGTTCATCAAGCAGCTCGAGTTCGCCGAGCACATCGACAGGTCGCTGCTCGACATCGCTAACCCGGACGGTGCCGAGCTGCTCGAGATCGTCCAGTCGATCGAGGGCACCGAGACGGCCGCGTTCAAGTCGACGCGTCGGCTCGACAACGGCGCCCGCGGGTTCCGGTACGAGGCCGACATCGAGGCGAGCGCGGGCCAGGAGGGCGAGCTGGAGGTTCCGACCGAGTTCGGTCTCGTCCTGGCGACGTTCGTCGGCGAGGTGACCCAGCCGGTGACCGCGAAGCTGCGGTACCGCATCCGTGGCGGTGAGCTGCTGATGGGCTACGACCTCGTCAACCTCGACAAGATCCTCGAGGACGCGGTTCGAGACATCACCGGCCGCATCTCCGAGAAGTTCGACGGCAAGGCGCCCGTCTACCGCGGCACCGCCCGCTCCGCGACCACCACGTCGGCCGCAACCTCGGCGTGACGACCGCACTCGCCAGCCCGACCCGGACGCGCGCTTCGGCGCGCGTCCGGCCGGCGCCCGCCGTCGACACCCCGTGGGGCCGCGCGGACACGCTGCGCCAGCGCCGCCTGCGGCCCGGGCCCGGCACGCCCCGCGACGCCGTCACGACCAACCAGCGCGACCGCATCGCCGCCGCGACCGTCGCCGCCGTGGCCGACCTCGGCTACGAGCACACCCGCGTCGCGGACATCGTCGCCCTCTCCGGCGTCTCCCGCAGCGCCTTCTACCACCACTTCGATGACAAGCTCGACTGCTTCGTCGACACGCTGCTCAAGCTGCGCGACGCGATGCCCGGCGACCTCACGGGCGCCGTCGAGTTCGCGACCACCTACCCGGCCGCCGCCACGCTCGCGCTCTGCGAGACGCACGCCGCCGGCCCGCGCGCACGACGCGTCATCGCTGGCGAGCTAGAGGTCTGGTCACGCCAGCTCGAGCAGACGTGGCCCGAGGTTCCCCGCGACGTGGCGTATGCCATCGCGGGCGGGGGAGTGGGAGTGTGCGAGCGCCGCCTCCGACGCGGCGATCCCCTCGGCGACGTTCTCGGAGAGCTGACCGAGTGGGCCGAGTCCTGCCGCTCCGATGTCAAGCTGCCGCGCCCGCGTCGCAAGCCGCGCGTCCCGGCCGGCGTGACCCGAGGGGACGACGCCCGGTATCGGATCCTGGCCGCGGTGACCGATCTCGTGGCCGAGGTCGGCTACCAGGACGCCACGATCGTCGAGGTCGCCGACCGCGCGAGCGCGTCGCTGTCGACGTTCTACTCGCTGTTCGGCGGCAAGGAGGCAGCGATGCTCTCCGCCGTGCATCGCGAGGTCGCGTGGTCACTCGGCGGCGGCGTGGCCGCAGACAGCGTCTACGGCGCCATCGACACGATGCTCAACTACTTCGCCTCCGAGCCGGCCGCAGCGCGACTGGTGTTCCTCGAGGCACCGGCCGCGACGCCTGAGATCGCCACGCGCGGCGACGTCGTCCATCGACTGCTGCGCCCGCTCGTCGGCGGAGCCAGGATTGACGCGAGCGCGGCGGCGATCCATGCCCTAATAGCCCGCGAGGTTCGCGCCGGCCGCGCTGACCGACTGCGGTCGCTGACGCCGACCGCCACCTACCTCGCGATCGCGCCGCTCGTCGGCGCTGCGCAAGCCGCGGCCGTCGCGCGCCAAGACGCGCCGCAGGCGGTTCCGGCGTGAGCACTGAGCGGGTGGAGACGCTGGCGATCATCCGTAGGCCAGTGGCGGCGAATGACCCAGCCTCAGCGGGCTGCTCTTGGTCGGGGGGATCGGTCTTGAGCGGGCTGCGGACGTTCATGGAGCGCCGCGACGCGGTCAAGGAGGAGCACGCCGAGACTTGCGTCCTGCCCGAGGACTCGCGTGTAGCCCGCACGAACCAGGAGGCGTGGGCGCGCTTCATTGCCGATGCTGGGCTCGACCCGGACGAGGTCGCGGAGATATCGCGCGAGATGGGGGAGGGGGCGGCTTACGATGCGCTCGTCGCTGCGCAGCAGTCGGGGTTGACTTTGGAGGGGCTCACGCAGATTTTCCAGGGGGTCTGGTGCGACGGTCTCGTCACTGGCCGCACGTTCAAGCCGGAGGGGGCGGCAGGGTGAACTCGGCGCAGCGTCCGATGCCGTCCTCGGCGCGCGCAGCCGGCCTGGCTGAGCTACGTGCTGCTCTGCGCCGGCAGAACCCTGGGTTCGACTTCGTCTTCGAACTCGAAGGACTTGATGGGCGTGCGGACACGGCGGCGGGGGATGTCGTCGGGCCCTTCTCCGGCCCACAGGATCCTGACGCGTTGCTCGAGCGGGACTCCGCGCTTGTATCCCCGACCGCCAGCGCGGCGTAGGAAGACGACGTCGATGAACTGGCCGAGGACTTCGCGACGCTCGTCGATGGGGAGGGCGAAATAGTGGTCGCGTGTAAGCCCTTCGCCGAGCGTGCCGGCGAGCGTGTCCAGGCGGGCGAGCTCGGCTTCGAGGTTGCGCACGGCGCCGAGGTAGTCGTCCAGCCAGTCGTGCCACTCGGGACCGAGCTTGCGTCGGGCCTCCCGGTCGGCTCGGAAGCTGGCGAGGTCTTCCCGCGCGCGGTCGAGCTGCGCGGCGATCGCGTCGCGGTCGCGGCTGTCGGAAACTTTGCGGGTCGTGCCTTCGATCTCGGCGAGCACCGCTTCCTCGACGTGCTGCTCGAGGTGGCGCGCGACGGCAGCGCTCGGCGCGGGGCACTGGCCGGAGGCGTGTCGCGATCGGCACCGGTAGGTGTGGCCGCTGCTCGTCGACATGCTGATCGAGAGGCCGTACCGGCAGCCGGCGCAGCGGACGATGCCCGAGAGGAGGGGGAGGGCTTGGCCGGGCTTACGGCCACCGGCGGCCGGGCGTCGCGGAGCGTTCGCAGCCTGCCAGGTGTCCTCGTCGACCAGGGCGGGGTGCGCGTCAGGCGTGATGATCGCGCCGCGGTCCTCCTTGTCCTGGCCCACGAAGCGCGACGCCTCGCCTCGGTAGATGCGCTTCGAGAGGGTGTTCTTGACGGTGAGGCCGGTCCACAGGTAGCCGCTGTCTTTGGGCGCGACCCGGTTGAGCCAGTCGGCGATCGACTGCCAGCCGTCGTGTCGCGCAGCGCGGCTGTACGCCTCGCGCATGATGTCGGCCTGGTCGTTGGGGACGAGGCGCCGGTCGTCGCCTCGGCTGTAGCCGAGCCAGTTGTTGTGGTTGGGGCCGATGTGAATGCCGCGCTCGATCGCGTACCGCTGCGAGACGGCCCAGCTCTCCTTGAGCGTGTCGCGCAGGAACTCGTGGAAGGTGAACATCTGGTGGAGGAACGCGCGGCCGGCGGGTGTCGAGTAGTCGAGCGCGGGCTCGGTGGCCGAGACGAATGCGGCCTTGTGCTCGCCGAGCTCGACGAGCGTGCTGACTGCGCCGAGCAACGTGCGGGCGAAGCGATCGGTCTTGTAGACGATCAGGCCGCCGGACTGGCCGTCGCGGACGCGGCGCATGATCTTGTTGAAGGTGGGGCGGTCCATCGTGCCGCCGGAGCGGTTGAGCTCGGGCGGGTGCATGTAGACCTCGCGCTCGATGCGTTCCCCGGTGCGGAGGATCCCGTGCTCTTGCACGTCGGGGCTGATGAAACCGTCAGTCTTGTCGCGGGCGCCGACGCGGGAGACGCGGATGTAGCCGTCGAGGGGGAGGGGCGCCACGGGGGCGAAACTACCTCAATGGGTACGCAATTGCGAACGTATCCATGTCGAGGTGCGCTATGCGGCGATCGCCGGGCGAGGACATCACCGACCCACGATACGCCCGCACCACGACGTGCCGATATCGTGGCTTCGGATGGGGGATCGAACGCGTAGCGCGGCCCGCTTTCCGGAGCTTCCGCTCTCCGCCGGTCACTACGAGAGCTTCTATCTGAAGGCGACCCATCCGACCGATCCGGTCTCGGTCTGGATTCGCTACACCGTCCACAAGCGGCCTGGCGCGGCTCCGCGGGGATCGCTGTGGTTCACGCTGTTCGACAGCCGTGAGAACGGACCTTGGGCGGTCAAGACGACGACGGAAGACGTCGGGGCCGATCCCGGCGAGCACATCCACGTCGGCGAGGCGCGCTTCGAGCCGGGGCGAGTCTTCGGGGCAGCGGTCGCCGACGTCGGCTCTGACCGCCGCGAGGCGTACTGGGACCTCAGCCTCGACTCGCCGGAGCCGCCGTTCCGCCACCTGCCGCGCGAGCTCATGTACCGCGCGCCGCTGCCGCGCACGAAGCTGCTCAGCCCGTACCCGGACGCCCGTTTCAGCGGGCGTGTGCAGGCGGGCGGACGCACCGTCGAGCTCGACGGCTGGCGCGGCATGGTCGGCCATAACTGGGGCGCTCAGCACGCCGAGCGCTGGATCTGGCTGCATGGCGCCGGCTTCGACGGCCACGAGGACGCCTGGATCGACGCCGCACTCGGCCGGATCGCGATCGGGCCATGGACGACGCCGTGGATCGCCAACGGCGTCCTGTCGCTGGATGGCATCCGTCATCGGCTCGGCGGACTCGGCGCCGCGCGCCGCACGGAGGTCTCCGAGCGGCCCGACGGCGCGACGTTCACGCTGCCCGGCGGCGGGATCACCGTCCAGGGCCAGGTCGGCGCCGACCGCAAGGACTTCGTCGGCTGGGTCTACGCGGATCCCGACGGCTCCGAGCACAACACGGTCAACTGCTCGATCGCCAACCTCGTCCTGACGGTCTCGCGGCCCGCACTACCTCCACTGACGCTCCAACTCGCCTCAGGAGCCGTCTACGAGCTCGGAATGCGCGAGACGGACCATGGGATGGCCATTCAGCCGTTTCCTGACGGTTGAAATCGCAATGCCCGATAATGGGGATTATGTGAACCCGGATACGAAATGATCGCCGCCTCTGCCGCCGAGCACATCGAGCTGGTCGTATTCGGGCTGCTGGTCGCCGTGGCCGCCCTGGCGGTCGTCGCGCGGCTGGTGCGCGTGCCGTATCCGATCCTGCTGGTGATCGGCGGGCTGGCGATCGGATTCATCCCGGGCTTTCCGGACATCGAGCTCGACCCGGACCTCGTCCTGCTCGTGTTCCTGCCGCCGCTGCTGTACGCCGCGGCGTTCTTCTCGAATCTGCGCGAGCTGCGCGCCAACGCGCGGCCGATCGGGCTGCTGGCGATCGGCCTGGTCGTCGTGACGACGCTGGCCGTCGCCACTGTCGCCCACTACGCGATCGACCTCGCGTGGCCGGTTGCGTTCGTACTTGGCGCGATCGTCTCGCCGACCGATGCGGTTGCGCCCGCAACCATTCTCCGCCGCCTCGGTGTGCCGCGCCGCGTCGTGACGATCGTCGAGGGCGAGAACCTGACCAACGACTGGACGGCGCTGGTCACCTACAAGTTCGCCGTCGCGGCCGTGGTGACCGGCAGCTTCTCGCTGGTCGAGGCCGGCCCGGAGTTCATCCTGACCGGCGTCGGCGGCGCGGCAATCGGCGTGGCCGGCGGTCTGGCGATCGCGGCGGTGCGCAAGCGGCTCGACGACCCGCCGACCGAGATCACGATCTCGCTGCTGACGCCGTACGCGGTCTACCTGCCGGCGGAGGAGCTCGGGCTGTCCGGGGTGATCGCGGCCGTGACCGTCGGAGTGGTGCTCGGCTGGCGCGCGTCCGAGCTGACGACCCACACGACCCGCCTCCAGGCGTATGCGGTCTGGGAGATCATCCAGTTCCTGCTCAACGCGGTGCTGTTCATCCTGATCGGCCTGCAGTTGCACACCGCGCTGGACGCGCTCCAGGGCCGCGACGGTGGCGAGCTGCTCGGCTACGCGGTGCTGGTCTCCGCGGTGGTGATCGCCGTGCGGATCGCCTGGGTCTTCGGGCTGAGCATGCTCGACCGCGGCGTGCGGCACGAGATCGCCGGTCCCGAGGGCGGCAGCGGCTGGAAGGAGGTCACGCTGGTCGCCTGGAGCAGCATGCGCGGCGCGGTCTCGCTCGCTGCGGCGCTCGCGATCCCGCTCCAGACCGACGCGGGCGCCGCGTTCCCCGAGCGCGACCTGATCCTCTTCCTCACCTTCTCTGTGATCATCGCGACGCTCGTCCTGCAGGGCCTCGCCTTTCCGCTGCTGATCCGCGCGCTCGATCTCGACGACGACACCTCGGACGCCGACGAGGAGCTGGACGCCCGGATCGAGATCGCCTACGCGGCGCTCGACCGGATCGAGGAGCTGGCGGCCGATGGCTGGGTGCACGAGGACACGATCGAGCGCGTGCGCAACATGTACGACTACCGCCGTCGCCGCTTCAGCTCGCGCCTCGACGATCACAGCCCCGAGGGCGAGTTCGACTACGAGCAGCGCGCCGAGCTCTACCGGCGGGTGATGAACGAGGTGATCGACGCCCAGCGCGCCGCGCTGCGGCGGCTGCGCGACGGCGGCCAGATCACCGACGAGGTGCGGCGCAACGTCGAGCACGAGCTCGACCTCGAGCAGGCCCGGCTCGTGCGCAGCGACCTGCCGGCTCAGCCGCGCTCGGCGACCAGCAGCGCCTGAGTCGCGCGTCCGATCATGCCGCGCTCGTCGTGGAGCGCGCTGTCGGACAGCCCGATCCCGCTGCGCTCCGGGTAGGTGACGGCGTCGAGGCAGACCCACTCCCCCGCCGGGAGCCGCCGCAGGTTGACCGTCAGATCGGTGTTTATGAAGATGTAGCGGCGGTAGTCCAGCGGCGAGCTGACGCCGTTGCCGGAGTCGGCGGCGACGAGCACGCGGTCAAGCGGAGACGGCTCCTCTCCCGCGACCAGCGGGACCCGCATCCGCATCCAGGCACGCGCCGGACCGGGCTCGACGAAGCCGCCCTCGACGAACCGCACCTCCATCGCCGTGTGGTAGCCGACGTCCCACGCAACCGGGAAGAAGCTCTGCTGGGCGGCAGCGTCGGGACCTGGGATCGGCTCCGGCTCACGCGGCGGGCGGTCGATCTCGACCTCGGTCGTGCGGATCCGCCAGGCGCGGGCGCGGATCACCGGCTCGCCCTCGTGGCGCAGCTCACCCTCGATCAGCTCGACGTTGCGGCCCGGCCGCACGACCTCGGTCCGCGTCTCGAGCCGCGCGATCGGCACCGGCCGCACGATCTCGTAGGTGACGCGCACGACCTGGGCGGCGTCGATCGCGCCCGCACGGTCGAGCGCACGGCCGAGCAGCGCGCACGGCGGACCGGCGTGCTGGCTCTGCTCGTCCCACGGTCCGCGGGTCAGCTCCGAAGCCACGAAACCGTCGCCGTCGCGCGTGTAGAAAGCCTCGGACACCGCGGCGATCCTACGCATACCGGTCACCGGCCACGGATCGCGGGGGTCTGGGGGCGTGAGCCCCCAGTCAAATACACTTCCCGGCCGTGGCCAAGCAGAGGCAACAGAAGATGCAGCAGGTCCAGGTCGGCTCGCTCGCGGCGATCCAACTCCTGGAGGACCGCACCGACGAGCAGCTCGTCAGCGAGTCCAAGCACCGTGTCGCCGCCAAGGCGCTGCTGGCCGCACGGGCCGCCGAGCGCTACGACGCCGCCACGGCGCGCAAGTACTTCAACGAGGCGCTGTCCGGCTGCCATCCGCAGGAGCGCCCCGCCCTACGCCAGATGATGGCCGCGTCGATGGCGCTCGCCGAGCGTCGTCCCGACGACCTCAAGGCCGCCGTCGAGAAGCTCGGCCAGGCGCCGCCGTCTGGCCGCCAGCTCTTCATGCTGCGGATCATGGGCCTGATCGCCCCCGCGGCCAGCGCGGGCACCATGGCGCGCGTGCGCGGCATCCTGATCCTCGTCCTGATCGTCGTCGCGATCCTCGCGATCGGCTTCGGCCTCGCCAAGCTGATCGCGCTGCCGTTCGGAGGCGTCGGCACGATCGGCACCCTGCTGCTCGGCCTGATCATCGTCGCCGCCGTGCTCGGCGGCCTGGCCTTCTTCGGCCGTCGCCGGCAGGCGAAAGCCGCGGCTGCCCGCTCTGCGGGCTGACCGCTAGCCCTCGCTAGCGGTCGCCTTCTCGATCACGACCGGGCGCGAAGGCTGCTCGCTGGGCGTGCCGAGCGCCTCGATCCGCATGACGGTGTCCATGCCCTCGGTGACTTCTCCGACGATCGCGTACTCCGGCGGCAGGCCGGCGTCCTCGGCCGTGACGACGTAGAACTGGCTGCCTGAGGTTCCGGGCTTCTCCGTCGCGGTCTTGGCCATCGAGACGATGCCCTTCGTGTAGGTGGCTGTGGCCGGCGGTTTGTCGACGGTCTTGTAGCCGGGTCCGCCCATCCCGGAGCCGGTCGGGTCGCCGCCCTGGATGACGAAGCCGGGGACGATGCGGTGGAAGATCGTGTCGTCGTAGAAGCCGCTGCGCGCGAGCGATGCGAAGGAGGCCGCGGTGTTCGGCGCGTTCTTGGCGTCGAGCGTCACGGTGAAGTCGCCGCAGGACGTCTCGAAGGTGACGGTGTTGGTCTTGGCGGCGTCGAGCTTGCCGGTCGGCTTCTTGGCGCCGCCGTCGGGCTTCGGCGCCGGGGCCTCGACCTTCGCGCACTCCTGGCCGCTCTGGGCGGTCGTCTCTGTCCCACCGCCGGACTTCGAGGCGGTGTCGGAGTCGTCGTCGCCGCAACCGGCGACCACGAGCAGGGCGAGCAGGGCTATGAGTGCTGTCAGCGAGCGGATCACGGGTCGCAGCCTAGCCGGGTCGTAGAGTTCCCGGCGACCCATGACCCTCTCCCCCCTCCTCCAGCGTTACGACCAGGTGATCCTCGATCTCGACGGCTGCGTCTGGATCGGCGACGAGTCGGTCCCGGGCTCGCCCGAGGCGATCGCGGCGCTGCGCGCGGCAGGCAAGCGTGTGGCGTTCGCGACGAACAACTCGTGGCACCCGGCGGAGGATCAGGTGACGCGGCTGTGGGGACACGGCATCCAGGCGTCGCTCGGCGACGTCGTCACCGTGGGCGGCGCGATGCAGCACCTGCTCAACGAGACGCGTCAGGGCCGGAGCGCGTTCGTGGTCGGCGGCGAGTCGCTGCACGCCAACGTCGCCGACGCCGGGCTCACGGTGCTCAACGGGACCGAGCGGGCCGAGCACGCCGAGGTGGTGGTCATGGGCGGTACCGACACCGTCACCTATGACGATCTGCGCGTGGCGACGCTCGCGGCGCGCCGCAGCGGCGATCTGCTCGCCACGGCGCGCGATCCGACCCTGCCGATGCCGGGCGGCCACTGGCCCGGGACCGGCGCTCTCCTGGCAGCGGTCGAGGTGGCGTCCGGCATCACCGGCCAGATCGTCGGCAAGCCCCAGCCACAGCTCTTCCACACCGCGCTCGACCGCCTCGGCGAGGGCCGCACGCTTGTCGTCGGCGATCGCCTCGACACCGACATCGCCGCTGCGACCTCCGCTGGCCTCGACGCCGCTCTCGTCCTCACCGGCGGCATGACCGAGGACGAGGCCCGGACCGCCATCGCCAGCGACGGCGCATCCCAGCCGATCGCGGTCGCCCCCGACCTCCGCACACTCGTCCTCGACTCCTAGACTGCCGTCGGTGAGCCGCCGCTACGCAGTCATCTGCAACCCCGTCGCGGGCGGGGGTCGCGGCGCCAAGCGGCTGCCGCTCGCGGTCGCCGAGCTCGAGCGGCTGGGCGCGGAGCACCGTGTCGTGCGGACGCGCGACATCGATCACGCGCGGGAGGAGGCGCGTGCGGCCGTCGCCGCGAACGAGACGGTCGTCGCGATCGGCGGAGACGGGCTGCTGCGCCCGATCGCCGCCGAGCTGCGCGGCAGCGAGTCGGCGCTGGCGATCGTGCCCGGCGGGCGCGGCAACGACCTCGCGCGCGTCCTCGGGATCCCGACCGACACCGCCGCCGCGACGCGGATCGCCGTCGAGGGACGCGAGTGGCTGATGGACATGGCGACGGTCGGCGGCGAGCCCTACCTCGGCATCGCGAGCTTCGGCTTCGACTCGGAAGCCAACCGGATCGCCAACGAGGCGCGGCTGGTCAAGGGCAACGCCGTCTATCTCTATGCCGCACTGCGCGCGCTGATCGCTTGGAAACCGGCGCGGTTCACGCTGACCGTCGATGGCGAACGCCACGAGATCACCGGCTTTTCGGCCGGCGTCGCGAACTCGCGGGCCTACGGTGGTGGCATGTTCGTCGCGCCGCAGGCGGAGCTTGACGACGGCCAGCTCGACGTCATGGCGCTTGGCGACGTATCGAAGCGGTACTTCCTGTTTCGCCTGATGCCAAAAATCTTCAGGGGTGCCCACCTGTCCGATCCGGGCTTCCACTACTGGCGTGGAAACTTGATCGAGGTCGAGGCCGACCGCGACTTCACGATCTACGCCGACGGCGATCCGATCGGCCAGGTGCCGGCGCGGGTGGAGGTCGAGCCGCGCTGCCTGCGCATGATCGTCCCGCGCTGATGTTCCGCCTCTGGCACCTGCTCGCCCGCACCGTGCGCGCGCTCAGCCGGCGGCTCGGCCGCGGTGGTGGGACGACGCTGCCCGGCCGGCTGCTCCTGCGCGTCAGCCCGGGGGCGCTGGATCGCATGGGCAAGGAACTAGACGACGGCGCCGCGGTCGTCTCCGCGACCAACGGCAAGACGACTACCTCGGCGATGATCGCCGCGATCCTCGAGCGCTCGGGCGAGCATGTCGTCCACAACAGCGCCGGCTCGAACATGGGCTGGGGCGTCGCGACGGCGCTGCTCGACGCCCGTCGCGGAAGGGGTCAGCTCGGGTTGTTCGAGGTCGACGAGGCCTGGCTGCCGCAGGTCGCGGGCGCCCTGCACCCGGGCACCTACCTGCTGGCGAACCTCTTCCGCGACCAGCTCGACCGCTACGGCGAGCTCGAGACGCTCGCCGACGGCTGGGCCGGCCTCGTCGCCGAGCAGGACGGCAAGGCGCGCTTCGTGCTGAACGCCGACGACCCGCTCGTCGCCGACCTCGGCCGCGGCCGCGAGGGCGTCGTCTACTTCGGCGTCGAGGACGACTCGCAGGCGCTGGCCGAGCTGCAGCACGCCGCCGACTCCAAGCACTGCCGCAACTGCGGCACGCCCTACGTCTACGACGCGATCTACCTCGGCCATCTGGGCCGCTATCACTGCCCGGGCTGCGGACGCACACGGCCCGAGCCGACGGTGGTCGCGACGCGCGTCGCGCTGGACGGGATGAGCTCAGCCGACGTCACGCTGCGCACACCGGCGGGCACGATCGACTTCCGGCTCCCCCTGCCCGGCCTCTACAACGTCTACAACGCCGTGGCGGCCGCCGCGCTGGCACTCGACCTCGGCGCGTCGCTCGACGACGTCGAGCAGGCCCTGGCCGGCTTCGGCGGCGCGTTCGGGCGCGTCGAGACGATCGCCGTCCCCCACCCCGCCGGCGGCGAGCGCCCGGTCTCGATCCTGCTGATCAAGAACCCCGCCGGCGCCAACGAGGTCCTGCGCACGCTGACGCTGGCCGGCGAGCCGATCGACCTCTGGATCGCCCTCAACGACAAGATCGCCGACGGTCGCGACGTCTCCTGGATCTGGGACGCCGACTTCGAGCTGCTGGCGGGCCACGTCCAGCGGGTCGTCTGCTCGGGCACCCGCGCCGAGGAGCTGGCGCTGCGGCTGAAGTACGCGGGCATCGAGGCCGAGACGGCGGTGGACCGCGACCTGGGTGTCGCGCTCGACGGAGCGGTGGCCGCCGGTGAGCTTGGGCGCCCGCTCTACGCCCTGCCCACCTATACCGCGCTGATCGAGCTGCGCGATCTGCTCAGCGGGCGCGGCCTCGCGGACCGATGGGCCGGCTGAGCCCCGACTTCGTCTTCGGCTACGGGTCGCTCGCCCGCGACCTGCTTGCCGACGTCGAGGTCAAGCGGCTGCGCGGTTACCGCCGCGCCTTCGGCGTCGCCGCCGACAACTCCGAGGCGATAGCGGGCTACAAGCGCTACCGCCTCCCCGGCGACGGCTCCTACCCCGACGTCCACGTCGCCTTCCTCGACATCGTCGAAGACCCGGGGACGGTCGTCAACGGGGTCCTCGCGCCTGTCGACCCGGGAGCACTCGCCGATCTCGACCGGCGCGAGCGCAACTACGATCGGATCGACGTGACGGCCGCGATCGAGGACCCGCCGGACGGCCGCGTCTGGGCCTATGCGGGGTCGCCCGACGGCCGCGATCGTCTCCGCGCCGGGATCGCCGCCGGCACCGCCGTCGTCCAGCGCAACTATCTCGATCACGTCTATGACGGCTTTCGTCGCCTCGGCGAGGCCGAGTACCAGCGCTTCCTCTCGACCACGGATCTCGACGGCCTCCCCCTGCTCGACCTCGAGCGCGTAGACCTACGACCGGATTCGAGCCGATGACCGCCGCGGGCATGGCGACCGACCCCGCCGCCTGGCACGACGTCGAGTGCGGCTCCTACACCGCCGACTTCCCGCTCTGGCGTGAGCTGGCGCGGCAGCGCGGCGGCCCGATCCTCGACGTGGGCTGCGGCACCGGCCGCGTCGCGCTCGAGCTTGCGGCGGCCGGTCACGAGGTCATCGGCCTCGACGCCGACCAGCCGCTCGTGACGGCGCTCAACGTGCGCGCGGCAAAGGCGGGCCTGCCCGCAAGCGCGCTCCGAGCGGACGCACGCAGCTTCACGCTGAAGCGGCGCTTCCCGCTCGCGATCGTGCCGATGCAGGTAGCCCAGCTGCTCGGCGGACCGCCGGGGCGGGCGACGATGCTCGCAACGTTGGCGCGCCATCTGGAGCCGGGCGGCCTGATTGCGCTGGCCGTCGCCGATCCGTTCGAGGCGGTCGAGCCCGGCGACTCCCGTCCACCGCTGCCCGACGTCCTCGAGATCGACGGCTGGGTCCTCTCGTCTACGCCGGTCGCCGTACGCGACGAGGCCGACGCGGTGGCGATCGACCGGATCCGCCAGGCCGTCTCTCCGGAGGGCGACCTGACCGAGGAGCTCTCCTCGATCACGCTCGACGACTGCGCCCCCGCGACGCTCGAGGACGAGGGCCGCGCGGCCGGCCTGACCGTGCTTCCCGCGCGCCACGTCCCGCCCACAGTCGACTACGTCGGCAGCACCGTCGTCATGCTGGAGGCACCGCGATGACCTCCCCCACGCTGCGCGTCTGCGCGCTCTATCCCGAGCTGATGAACATCTACGCCGACCGCGGCAACATCGCGGTCCTGCGCGCCCGCTGCGAGTGGCGCGGCATCGACTTCGAGCTGTCCTCCTCGACGCTCCGCGAGCCGCTCGACGCCACCGCCCATGACCTCTTCTACATCGGCGGCGGCCAGGACCGCGATCAGGTCGCCGTCGCCGCCGACATGGTCGCCACCAAGCGCGACGCGCTCCACGCCGCCCGCGACAGCGGCGCCGTCATCCTCGCGGTCTGTGGTGGCTACCAGCTGCTCGGCCACAGCTACCAGCTCGGCGACGAGCAGCTGCCGGGAGTGGGCCTCGTCGACCTCAGGACGGTCCGCGAGGACGGCCCCCGCCTGATCGGCAACTGCGCCATCGAGGCCGACCTCGGCAACGGCCCCCAAGTCATCGCCGGCTTCGAGAACCACGGCGGCCGCACCTACCTCGGCCCCGACGAGCGACCCCTGGGCCGCGTCCTCTCAGGTCACGGCAACAACGGCAACGACGGCTTCGAGGGGGTCCACAGCAACAACGTCATCGGCACCTACCTCCACGGCCCCCTCCTCCCCAAGAACGTCTGGCTAGCCGACCGCCTGATCGAGCTGGCCCTCGACGTCGAGCTCCAACCCCTCCCCGGCGACGAGGTCGAGCAAGCCGCCCACGCCTCCGCCCGCCGCGCAGCCGGCGTCTAAGCGCCCTGTTCCTCGGGCTAGGGCTCTGACCGCCAGGCCGCGGGGAAGCGCGCCCGACCCTAGGCCGTAGTGCCCAACACCCGCAACAGCTCCGACATCGACGTCTTGCCGGCGCGGACCTTGGAGAGGCCGTCGTCGCGTAGGCGGCGCATGCCCTGCTTGGCGGCGACGGCGGCAATTGCCTCGGCGGACTGCTTCTCGACGATCAACGAGCGGATCTCGTCGGTGATCTCCATCAGCTCGTAGAGGCCGACGCGGCCGCGATAGCCGGTCTGTGCGCAGCGGACGCAGCCCTCGCCGGCCTCGTAGCCGGTGAACGGCTCGCCGGCGTCGGTGAACCCGCTTCCGCTGAGCGCCTCGGCGCTGATCTCGGTCTCGACGCGGCAGTTCTCGCAGAGCTTGCGGGCGAGGCGCTGGGCGACGACGCAGCTGATGCCGGAGGCGACGAGGAAGGGCTCGATGCCCATCTCGATCAGCCGCGCGACGCTCATCGGGGCGTCGGTGGTGTGCAGCGTGGAGAGGATGAGGTGGCCGGTCAGCGCCGACTGGATCGCGATCTGCGCCGTCTCGCGGTCGCGGATCTCGCCGACCATCATCACGTCGGGGTCGGCGCGCATCATCGAGCGGAGGCCGGCCGCGAAGTCGAGCCCGATCTTCGGGTTGACCTGGATCTGCTTGATGCCCTCGAGCTCGTACTCGACCGGGTCCTCGATCGTGATCAGCGTCTGGTCGGGCGTGTTCATCTCGCTCAGGGCCGCGTAGAGCGTCGTCGACTTGCCGGAGCCCGTCGGACCGGTCGCGAGCACGCAGCCGTGCATCTGGGAGATCGCGGAACGCAACCGCGCGAGGTCGCTGGGCTCGAAGCCGAGATGGTCGAGGTCGAGCATGCCACGGCCCTTGTCGAGCACGCGCATCACGATGGACTCACCCTGGACGGTCGGCAGCGTCGCGACGCGGATGTCGACGACCCGGTTGTCGACGGTCAGGCCGATGCGTCCGTCCTGCGGCATCCGCCGCTCCGCGATGTCGAGGTTGGCCATGATCTTGATGCGCGACACGAGGCCCGAGACCATCGTTCTGGGCACCGTCGTCGACTCGCTGACCACGCCATCGACACGCAGCCGCACGCGCATCGCGCCCGCCTCGCTGTCGAAGTGGATGTCGGATGCGCCGCGCTCGACGGCCTCGGCGACGATCGAGTGGACGAGCTTGACGACCGGCGCCTCGTCGGCCGAGTCGCGCAGGTCGATGACCTCGGCCTCGGCCTGCTCCTCCACCTCGGCGACCGTGTCGTCGAGCCGCGACAGGCGGCCGAGCAGCAGCTCGATGTCGTCGTCGGTGGCAACGACGAGGCGCACGTCGTAGCCGGTCATCATCGCCAGGTCGTCGGCGGTGAGGATGTTCGAAGGATCCGAGGTGGCGACGATCAGCGTGCGCTCGTCGGCGAAGGCGATCGGAACGGCGCGGTGGCGTCGCAGGACCGAAGGGTCGACGAGCGAGCTCGCGGTGGGGTCGACGTTCGCGACGTTCAGGTCGACGTGGCTGACCCCGTAGCGCTCGCCGACGGCCCGCGCGAGTTGGTCCGCGGTCACGATGTCGCTTGCTAGCAGCGTGCGGCCGGTCGTCGATCCCGTGTTGCGTGCCTCCTCGACCGCGCGCTCGACGGCGTCGCGGCTGGCGAATCCGAGCGCGACGATGACGTCGCCGATCCGCTTGGGCGCGCCGCCGCGCTCGGTCGGCGGCGTGAATCCGGCTAGTGCGGGACTGGGTCGATCGGCTGTGGCTCCTGACACCCTTCGGGTATCGGCAGCCGGCGGCGATTGTTGAGCGGGTGAAGCTCAGCGCCCAGTGGAGCCGAAACCGCCGTCGCCGCGCACGGTCTCGTCGAGGCTGTCGAGCTCGACCAGCTCCGGCGCCTCGTGGCGGACGATCACGAGCTGGGCGATCCGGTCGCCGGGCGCGACCTCGAAGCTGGCTTCGCGGTCGGTGTTCAGCAGCAGCACGCGAACCTCGCCGCGGTAGCCGGCGTCGATCAGCCCCGGTGCGTTGACGAGCGAGATCCCGTGGCGGGCGGCCAGGCCGGACCGCGGCAGCACCAGGCCGGCGTGGCCATCTGGGATTGCGACCGCGATACCTGTCCCGACGCTGGCGCGTCCTCCCGGCGGCAGCGTCGCCGCCTCGGACGCGCGCAGGTCGTAGCCGGCATCGTCGGCGTGGGCGCGGGTCGGGGCGGCGGCTGTCTCGGTCAGCCGCGCGAAGCGCAGCCTCATCCGGCCCCGTTCGACGAGGCGGCGCCGTCGGATTCGAAGCGCTCGAAGCGCGACGCGACGCTGACCGGAACCCGAGCCTGCACGCGAACGCCATCCGGCGTGTCCTCGCGCTCCATCTCGCCAGCGAGGTCGTGCAGCTCGGAGAGCCGGCCACCCTCCTCGTAAGGCACCAGCAGATCCATCCGACGCAGGCTCGACAGGAAGCGTGCCTCGATCGCCTCGCGCAGCTCCTCGAGCCCCTCGCCCGTCTCGGCCGAAACCTGGACGGCGTCCGGGAAGCGGAAGCTCAGCTCGCGGCGGCGCTCGTCGTCGAGCAGGTCGACCTTGTTCAGCGCGAAAAGACGCGGTCGCTCGCCCGCCCCGATCTCCGAGAGCACCTCCTCGACCGCCTCGAGCATCTCCGCAAGCTCCTCCTCGGGCGCCGACGCGTCGGCGACGTGCAGCAGCAGATCGGCCTCGAGCGCCTCCTGGAGCGTCGCTCCGAAGGCATCGACGAGCTGATGCGGAAGCTTGCGGATGAAGCCGACCGTGTCGGTCAGCAGGTAGGTCCGTCCGGCGATCTCGAACGAGCGCGTCGTCGGGTCGAGCGTGTGAAAGAGCCGGTCGCGGACGCCGACCTCGGCGCCGGTCAGCGCGTTGAGCAGCGTCGACTTGCCGGCGTTGGTGTAGCCGGCGAGGGCGACGGTGGGCAGGGCTGCGCGATCGCGCTCGCGGCGCATCACCTGGCGCGTGCCGTGCTGGTCGTCGAGGCGCCGCTTCAGCGCGGAGATCCGGTCGCGCGCCAGGCGGCGGTCGGTCTCGATCTGGCTCTCGCCCGGGCCCCTGGTGCCGATTCCCGCGCCCAAGCGCTCCAAGTGGGTCCAGAGCCCGCGCATCCGCGCGAGGTTGTACTCGAGCTGCGCCAGCTCCACCTGGAGCATGCCCTCGGCGCTGTGCGCGTGGTCGGCGAAGATGTCGAGGATGATCGCCGTGCGGTCGATCACCGGCACGCCGACGGCCTGCTCGAGGTTTCGCTCCTGGCGCGGCAGCAGCTCGTCGTCGCAGGCGACGAGGTTGGCGTCGGAATCCTTTACCGCCTGCTTCAGCTCGGCGAGCTTGCCCTTGCCGAAGTAGCGGTCGGGATCGGGAGCCGGCCGCTTCTGGGTCATCTCCCCCACGACCGCGGCCCCGGCCGTGCGCAGCAGCTCGCGCAGCTCCCCGAGATCGGCCTCCTCCGGCCCGGCCGCGATGCAGAGCGCGCGCTGGCGGGCACGCGGCGTCCGCTGGCCCTCGCCGTAGCGGCTCTGGCCTGTGCGTCCGTTGCGTCCCCGATCCATTCATCGACCAGTCTAGGCGGTGGTGTTCGGATCGCCGGCCGCAAGCCGCCGCGCTTCGCGAAGCGTTTGGGAACTCCGCGACCGGGCAGGCACTCGGCATGGACACCAAACAGGAGCCCATGGCCGTGGAGGCGTCCGGAAGAGACCTGATGGAGGTCTCGAACGCGATGGTGAAGCTCCACAAGGAGCAGTTCGGCCGCGGACCGACGTCAGCTCGGAGTCACTGGTGCGGCCCGAACGCGATCGCCTGCTTCCTCGAGAACACGCTCACGGCCGCGGAGCGAAACCTCGTCGCGATGAACGAGCACCAGCGGTTGCGCGAGACGCGGATGTACTTCCAGTACGCGACGATCCGCGAGTTCTGCGGGGCCGTCGAGCAGATCACGGGCCGCACGGTCCGGTCGTTCCACAGCAGCATCGACACCGAGGTCGAGGGCCTGGCGGTCGAGACCTTCATCTTCTATCCGGAGGGCGAGGAGGGCCCGTCGCGCGGCGAGCTCGGAGTGGGCAACGGCTTGCCTTAGCCGCTCGCGCCAACCGGCTGGGCCGATAGCCGCGGCGACGCCGGCGTCGGGTCTCCGGTATCGACGAATCGCACCCAGCGGCCGAGCTGGCAGATCTCGAATGTCCGCCAGGCGGGTCCCCGAGGACGTATGACGACAAGGCCGCAGCCTTGCTCGCTCGCCCGGCGATTGGCATTCATCACGACCCGAGCGCCGGACGAGTCGCAGAACGTGACCGCGCTCAGGTCGAGGACGATGGTCTCGGGCGCGTTGGACAGCGTGCGATCGAGCGACCCCCGGACCTTGTCGACGGACGATCGATCCATCTCGCCGCGAACCACGACGACGCGAGTCGTGCCCTGAACGCTCGACTCGACTGCAACCAGTGCTGACGGCATTTGCGAACTCCCTCGATGGTGTGAACGTACCTTCGAGGGGGCAACGCGCCCAGTCGGAGCGCACGACCCATCTCGCCTACGGTGCCGGAGCGCGCGACGCCATGTTCGCGGAGCCCGGTATCGACTTTAGCGGGTTCCGCGCGAGCGGCGCAATCGCCACGCGGTGGCCGAGATTGAGGCCGGGCTTCAGCCGCCGAGGCTGGAGCGCAGCCGCTCCATGGCCTCGGTGAGGCGGTCGTCCGGAACAGTCAGCGAGATGCGGAAGAAGCCCTCGCCGTTCGGTCCGTAGGCGCCGCCGGGCGACACCACGACGGCCGATTCCTCGAGCACGAGCTCGCAGTAGGAAGCTGAGCTGTGGCCGTTGGGAACCGGCGCCCAGACGTAGATCGTGCCCTCGGGCGAGCGGACGTCGACGCCGATCGCCCGCAGCGCGTCGACGACGATGTCGCGGCGGCGGGCGTAGACGGCACTCATGTCGCGCGCGATCTGGTCGCCCTCCTCCGACAGCGCGGCGACCGCGGCGAGCTGCACCGCCTCGAACATGCCGGAGTCTATGTTGGTCTTCAGCTTCCAGTAGGCAGCGACGGCCTCGGCGTTGCCGACGATCGCCGCCGTCCGCCAACCGGTCAGGTTGTAGCCCTTGGAGAGCGAGAAGATCTCGACGCCGACGTCCTTGGCCCCCGGGGTCTCGAGGAAGCTCGGCGCGACGTAGCCGTCGAACGTCGTCTCGGTGTACGAGGCGTCGTGGACGACGAGGATGTCGTGCGCGCGGGCGAACTCGACGACCCGCTCGAAGAAGCCCTCCGGCGCCACCGCGCCGGTCGGGTTGTTCGGGTAGTTGAGGTACATCAGCCGTGCCGCCTCGCGAGCCTCGAGCGGGATCGCGTCGAGGTCCGGGACGAACCCGAGCTCCGGCACCAGCGGCATCAGGACGCTCTCCGCCCCGGCGATCAGCGGGCCGCCGGTGTAGACCGGATAGCCGGGGTCGGCGGCGAGCGCGACGCTGCCCGGGTCGAGGAAGGCCAGATTGAGGTTGAAGACACACTCCTTGGCGCCGAGCGCCGGGATGATCTCCGTCTCCGGGTCGAGCTTGACTCCGAAGCGGCGCGCGTAGAAGTCCGCGAACGCCTGGCGCAGCTCGGCCCGGCCGCGGTTCGACGGGTACTGGTGCGTCCCGGGGTCGGCGGCCGCCTTCGCGAGGGCGTCGACGACCAGCGTCGGCGTCGGCGTATCCGGATCCCCGATGCCGAGGCTGATGACGTCGACGCCGGCCGCCTTCTTCTCGGCGATCTTGCGCTCCAGCTCTGCGAACAGGTACGGGGGAAGGCGGTCCAGCCGCGCGCTCGTCTTCATGCCTCTCTCAATGCCTCCAGGAATTCGGGGCTCAGCTCACCCGCGTAGACGGGCACCGCCCAGCCGGTCAAGTTGACGTGCAGGTCCTCCCCCACCTCGACCTCGAGGTCGCCGCCGTCGAGATGGACGGTCACGGGACTGTCGATGCCGCGCAGTACGGCGGCGACGGCGGCGCCGGTCGCGCCGGTCCCGGACGACATCGTCTCGCCGACGCCGCGCTCGAAGATCCGCGCCCTGATCTCGCTGTCGGACTCGCGCCGCCAGAAGGACGCGTTGGTGCGATTCGGGAAAAGCTCGTGGTGCTCCAGCGCCGGGCCGATCGCCGGCAGGTCGAGGTCTTCGAGCCCATCCGGGCACTCGATCGCGCACTGCGGATTGCCGATCGAGACGAACTGGAAGTCGTAGTCGCGGCCGTTCGCCGTCAACTTGGCGCGACCGTCGTCGGGGCCCGACGGAAAGTCCTTGGCGGTCAGCTTGGCCCGCCCCATGTCCACGGTGCAGGTCGTCGGGCCGGTGATCCGCGGCCGGATCTCGCCGGCGGCGGTCTGGATGCCGAAGCTGTCGTTGTCGGTCCAGCCCGAGCGGCGCAGGTACATCACTGCCTCGCGCACGCCGTTGCCGGACAGCTCGGCCTCGGAGCCGTCGGGGTTGAAGATCCGCAGCGAGGCGACGAAGCCCGCCTCAGACGACCGATCGAGCAGCAGAACCCCGTCGGCGCCGACGCCGCTGTGCGGCGCACACAGCGCACGGACCCGCGCGGCCGTCAGCTCGAACGGCAGGTTGGCCGACTCGACGATGGCGTAGTCGTTTCCGAGCGCGTTCCACTTCTCGAACTTCACGGCGCGGGACTCTATGTCAGGCCCGCGCTATGGACGTGGGCGGTGCCCCAGGAACGAGACCGCCTGCTGGAACGTCGGCCGGTTGGTCCAGCGCATCGTGTTGGCCGGCCCGAGCAGACCCGGCTGGAAGACGATGCGCTCGGCGTTCGCATTTGCCCGCCAGGCAGCCGGATCGCCGCCCTGCGCAGCCGCGAGCCGGTCGGCGGCGCCGTTCAGCGCGCGCCAGAGCGACCGGCGACAGGCGGCGCGGTGTCCAGCGCCGCAGTAGGGACGGCTGTAGCGGCCTCGCACCGGCTCGCCGAGCAGCGCGCGCAGGTCCTTGTCGACATACCCGTACCAGCCGCCGCCGAACGCGCTCCCGGTCTGGCTCGCCGGGTTGTCCCGGCGGGCGACGCGCGCCAGCTGACCGGTCAGCGGTCCGAGCGCCGGCCGCAACACGGCGTTGGCGATCCGGTCCCACGCGGCGTCGAGCACCGCCGCGCCGGGCGCGTCGATCCTGCCGTCGAGGTCGCGGTCGATCCGGCTGCCGCCCTGGCGCCGCCAGTCGTCGACGAGCTGGGCGGCCTGGCGCGTGCGCGCGTCGGGCGCCCTGCCGCCGGCGAGCACGCGCGCGATTCGCGGCCATACCTCGACCACGCGCAGGTCGCGGGTGGCGGCGCGGTTCATCACGCCGACGAGATCGTGCAGGCCGAGGCTCCGCGGCGGCAGCTCGAACAGCTCGACGCGCTGAACGGCGCCGTAGGAGAACTCGTTGTCGGCCGCCCCGAAGCGGGCGGCCGGCTTGTTGTTCCAGTTGAGCAGGAGGTCGCCGGGCGGGTTGACCGCCTGCGGGTGTGCCGACCGGCGGAGGTATCCGCGCCACTCGTGACGGCCGTTGCCGAGCGCCGGCAGGCTCGGGTCGACGCTGCGTGGGCGGATCGGGAGCCGCCCCGACGAGAAGAAGGCGATGTCGCGGTTGTCGACGTAGTGCCAGTTGAAGGTGAACTCGACCTGGCTCATCACAGCGGCGAAGTCGCGCGCCGACCGCACGCGGTTGGCGTTGAGATCCGCGAAGCCGATCGCGCTCATCACCTCACGCCCGCGCGTCGAGCGCCGCGAGGTGACCGCGTACGGCCTCCCGCCGACCGTCACGGTTCCGCTGACCGGGCCGTGGACGGTCCGCCTGAACCTGATTCGCCTCGCCGGCTCGCCGCCGCCCGCCGCGAGCGTGCCCGCGTCGAACGTCCTCATCGCGCGGCAGCGCCCGCGCCAGACATAGCCCCGCGACCGCCTGGTGGCACGACCCCCGCGCGGATCGCAGAGCCGCTCGAGGTACTGGTCGACGTTGTCCGAGCCCGAGGACGTCGCGCTCCACGCGTAGTCGAGCCCCCGCCCGAGCAGCACGTAGAGCGACACGCCTGGAAACGCCGCGCCGCGGGCGTCGATCCCGCCGCCGTGCAGGTCGAGCTCCATCAGGAACTGCGGATAGAAGTAGCCGACCTGCGGACCCATGACAGCCAGCGGGCGCCCGTTGGCCGACCGACCGCCAGCGACCAGCAGCGCGTTCGACATCTGCTCGCGCTGAGCCATGTCGACCCGCGCCGCGCGGGCCGCCGCCATGCTCACCGAGCCGGCGTCGACGGCGCGCGACCCGGGGGCCGACCCCCGTCCGCCCGCCCGGTACGGGAACCGCTTGCGCAACGTGACCCGCGTCTCGGGGTCCTGCGCCGAGCGCAGGTCGCGCCAGATGCGCGTGCCTCCGCGCCGGCCCAGGCGCTTGCGCAGGGCCGACAGCAGCTGGGAGCTGGCGACCTCATTGCCGCCGCCCTTGCCGAAGACGGCGCCGATCAAGGCCGCGGCCGCCACGACGTCGGCCCGCGTCCAGGCGCGTGCCGAGTTGCCGGTGGCGCGGTAGAAGGCGTTGATCCCGGCGACGTAGGCGTCGATGTCGGCGATCACCTGCCGCCCCTTCGGCCCGGCACGGCGCAGCGGCGCCATCTGCGCGCTGAGGTAGCGCTCGGTGGCCGCGCTCGGCGTGAACTGACGCAGCGACGTCGCCAGATCCAGCGCGTCGAGGCCCGGCACGTCGAGGGCGGCGACGCGCGCCGGCCCCCGAATCAGCTCGATGAACAGCCCGCGGTCGTCAGCCGTAACCCAGCCGGCGCCGAACATCACGTCCGCTCGGGTCTGCCCGTTGACATGTGGCACGCCCCAGCTGTCGCGCCGCACCGTCACACCCGCGCGGCTGGATCGTCGTGCCACCGGCCGGCTCGCCGAACGCCGCGCTCTTGAAGAAGCGGTCGAGCGCATCCGGACCGACGTTTCCCTCGAGCGGCGTCAGCCCGTCGTAGAGCGCGATCTGATCGGTGCTGGTCGCCGACGGGGGCACGGTTCCGCCCTGCCCGGGCGGCAGCACGTTGCGCACGGTGCCGCCATAGTCGACCTGCGCGAGGGAGGTGGTCGGCGCGGCGAGTAGGCCGGACAGCAGTGTCAGCAGGACGAGCTTGCGCAACGTGACGGTCTCCTCGAGTCGTTCACGACGCCTCCGCTGTCGCGAGTATAGGAGCGTCTCCGTCTACCGCCCAAGGGCTGCCTGGATCTCCTCCGCCGCCGTGTCCGGCGCGCACCCGGTCATGTCGATCCGCCGCACGTTCGGCAGCTTGCGCATCCATGTCATCTGCCGGCGCGCGTAGTTGCGCGAGCGCTGCTTCATCCGGTCGACGTCGCCCTCCAGCAGCTCCGAGAATCCGAGTGCCTTGCGCGCAGTGTGCGAAGGACCCAGCTCCTCCGCGCGGCGGACCTCGGCCTCCGCCCCGGCCGCGACGATCGCGTCGACGCGCGCGTCGATCCGCCGGTAGAGCTGCTCGCGCTCCATCGTCAGCCCGAAGATCGCCGTCGGATGGCGCGTGTCCGGTGACCACAGCTCGGAGGTCTCGGTGTTCGGCGGCACCTTCTCGAGCGAGAGGTCCGCGAGCGCGGCGCGCAGGTAGAGCCCCGTGCCGCCCAGGACGATCGGGCGCCGGCCCGCTTCGAGGGCGCGGTCGATCTCCGCGTGCGCCAGCGGCATGTAATCGCCGAGCGAGAACGGCTCGGTGACGGGGACGATCCCAACCATGCGGTGCTCGAGACGCTGCTGCTCCTCGGCGCTGGCGGTTCCCGTCAGGGTCGCCAGGCCCTCGTAGACCTGCAGGGCGTCGCACGAGACCGCGACGGGGTCCTCCCCGCTTCCGCGCAGCAGGTCCGCAAGCTTCAGCGCCACCGCCGTCTTGCCGACCCCGGTCGGCCCGAAAAGCGCGACTACCTGTGTCAAGCGCCGATGCGGGCGAGCAGCGACTCGTGGCCCGCGAGGGTCGTGCTGGTCGCGGAGGTGACCTCGACGTGGGTCATCTCGCCAGGCTGGGCGAGGCCCTCGAAGTTGATCGTCTTGCCGTGTGCGGTGCGACCGCGGATTCGCGACGGGTCGGTTCGCGACGGGCCCTCGGCGAGCACCTCGACGGTCCGGCCGACGAAGCGCTGGGCTCGCTCGGTGGCGAGCCGCTGCACAGCCTCGATCAGCCGCCCCATCCGCTCGCGCTTGACGGCGTGCGGCAGCTGGCCGTCGAGATCGGCCGCGGCGGTCCCGCGGCGCGGCGAGAAGACGAAGGTGAAGGCCGAGTCATACTCGACCGCCTCGACGACCTCCATCGTCTCCTCGAACTCGGCCTCGGTCTCGCCCGGGAAGCCGACGATGATGTCGGTGGTGATCGAGCAGTCGGGCACGATGTCGCGGATCATCGCTACGCGGTCCAAGTAGCGCTCGCGGTTGTAGGTGCGGCGCATCGCCTTCAACACCCGGCTGGACCCGGACTGCAAGGGCAGGTGGATGTGCGGGCATACGCTCGGCAGGTCGGCGTGGGCGCGGATCACGTCCTCGCGCATGTCCTTGGGGTGCGGGCTGGTGTAGCGGACGCGGTCGATGTCGTCGATCGCGTCGACCATCGCCAGCAGCTCCGCGAAGGTCGCCTTGGCGCCGACCGGCAGGTCGCGCCCGTAGGAGTTGACGTTCTGGCCGAGCAGCGTCACCTCCCGGACGCCGTCGGCCGCCAGGCGCTCGATCTCGGCGACCAGCTCGCCGGCGGGTCGCGATACCTCGCGCCCACGCGTAGAGGGAACTATGCAGTAGGAGCAGACGCAGTTGCAGCCGACCGAGATCTGGACCCAGCCCTGGAAGTCGCGCTCGCGCTTCATCGGCAGGTGGCCGGTGAAGCCCTCGAATTCGAAGTAGCCCTGGGCGGTCAGCTGGTCGCTGTTGAGGAACTCGGCGAGCCGGTGGACCTGGCCAGGCCCGAAGGCGACGTCGACGAACGGGAACTGCTCGAAGACCTTCTCCTTCAGCGACTGCGACCAGCAGCCACCGACCCCGACGATCCGCGTCGGGTCCTCGGTCTTGAGCCGCTTTGCCTCGCCCAGATGCCCGATGAAGCGGCTGTCGGCGGACTCGCGGATCGAGCAGGTGTTGAAGAGGATCAGGTCGGCGTCGGCGCGCTCCTCGGACTGCTCGTAGCCGAGCGAGTCGAGCATCCCCTTCATCCGCTCGGAGTCGTGCTCGTTCATCTGGCACCCGAAGGTGGTCAGGTGGTAGCGCTTCATCGGCCCAACGCTACCGCGCGGGTCAGTGAGCTATCTCGGTGGCCCGGCTCTCGCGGATCACCGTGACCTTGATCTGCCCCGGATACTCCAGCTCCCGCTCGACCTCGCGCGCGATGTCGCGCGAGAGGATGGTCGCGCCGTCGTCGTCGATCTCGTCGGGCTTGACGATCACGCGCAGCTCGCGGCCGGCGTGCATCGCGTAGACCTTCTCGACGCCGGCGTGACGGGCGGCTACGCCCTCCAGGTCGTGCAGGCGGGCGACGTACTGCTCGAGCGACGCGCCGCGGGCACCGGGACGCGCACTCGACAGCGCGTCGGCGATCTGGACGATCACGGCCTCGACGGTCCGCGGCTCGACCTCGTTGTGGTGCGCCTCGATGGCGTGGACTACGGCGTCGGACTCCTTGTGGCGACGGGCGAGCTCGCCGCCGACGATCGCGTGCGGACCGTCGACCTCGTGCGAGACGGCCTTGCCGACGTCGTGCAGCAGCGCCGCGCGAGCGGCGACCTTCGGGTTGGCGCCGAGCTCGTTCGCGGTCAGCGTCGCGAGCCGCGCGGACTCGACCGAGTGCTCGAGCACGTTCTGGCCGTAGCTGGTCCGGAAGCGCAACCGGCCGAGCAGGCGCGTCAGCTCCGGATGCACCGTCCCGGCGCCGGCCTCGAGCGCGGCCTGCTCCCCCAGCTCGACGACTCTGCGGTCGAGCTCCGTCTTCGCCTGGCCGTAGGCCTCCTCGATCTTCGCCGGATGGATGCGGCCGTCGGCGAGCAGCTTCTCGAGCGTCAGCCGCGCGATCTCGCGCCGGACTCCGTCGAAGCCCGAGAGGACGACGGTCCCGGGCGTGTCGTCGACGATCACGTCGATCCCGGTCAGCGTCTCCAGCGCGCGGATGTTGCGGCCCTCGCGGCCGATGATCCGCCCCTTGAGCTCGTCGGAGTCGAGGTGGACCGACGTGACGGTCGATGCGGCCGAATGGCCGCTCGCCATCCGCTGCATGCACGTCGCGAGGATGCTGCGGGCACGTCGCTCGGCGTCGTGGCGGGTCTCCTCCTCGACCTGGCGGATCAGTCGGGCGCGCTCATGGCGCAGCTCGTCCTCCAGCTCCGCCATCAGCGCCCGCCGGGCCTCCGGGACGCTCATGCCCGCGGCACCCTCCAGTTCCCGCAGTTCGCGCTGGCGTCCGCGGTCCAGTGCGACCGTGGGCTCAGATCCGTTGGCGAGCGCGGCGCGGCTCCGGAGGCGTGGCGCAAGCAGCACCGCGCCACCAGACACAGTCGCGGCGACCAGAGCCGCCAACAGGATCTCCATATGAAATCTCCTAACGTCGACCAGCCATTCGGCTGTCTGGAGATCAGGGTAGTGACGAAGTCGTCACCCCGCAAACATGGGCTTACCAGATGGACAAGCCCTGGATCGTCGCTACGCCTGCGCGTCTATCCGGCGGCGTGAGCGCGAACCGCGTCGTAGGCCAGCTCGGGCGCGTACCCCTTGCGGACCAGCATTCGCCAGGCGCGATCGCGGGCCCGGTCGTCGGCTGGTGGCTCGCGGACCTTCTCCGCGAGCAGCGCCAGTGCCGAGTCGAGCTCGCCCTCGCGGTCCTGCTGGTCGAGCGTCGCCTGGACGAGGTCGGGCGGAACGCCGCGCCGCACCAGCTCGCGTTCGATCCGCTCCGACCCCCACCGCTCCAGTGTCCGCTTGTCCTCGGCGAGGCGCCGCGCGAAGCGCGCGTCGTCGAGGAAGCCGCCCTGCTCGAGCTCGGCGATCGCATCTTCGATCGCCGCGGGCTCGACCAGCTTGGCCTCCAGATGGATGCGCAGCTCGCCGACCGTACGGTCGCGCCGGTTGAGCGCCTTGTACGCAAGGTCAAGTGCTCGCTGCGCCTCTGTCATCGGAGCCCCTAGGCCGCCTCGCGGACCTCGCCGGTCTCCGGATCGACCCCGGCCGGCGGCTCTACGGCGGCGATCGGCGCCTCCTGTCCGAGACCGACGGCGGCGATGACCTTCTGCTCGATCTCGCCCATCGTCTCGGGGTTCTCGCGCAGGTAGCCCTTGGCGTTGTTGCGCCCCTGACCGAGCCGCTGGTCGCCGTAGGAGAAGAACGAGCCCGACTTCTGGACGATCTCGTGCTCGATTCCGAGGTCGAGGATGCAGCCCGCGGACGAGATGCCCTGGCCGTACTCGATGTCGAACTCCGCCTGGCGGAACGGCGCCGCGACCTTGTTCTTGACGACCTTGACGCGGACGCGGTTGCCGACCGCCTCGGTGCCCTCCTTGAGCGTCTCGATCCGCCGGATGTCGAGCCGCTGCGACGCGTAGAACTTCAGCGCGCGGCCGCCCGGCTGGGTCTCCGGCGAGCCGAACATCACGCCGATCTTCTCGCGGATCTGGTTGGTCAGCAGACAGAGGGTGTTGGCTCGGTTGAGGTTGCCGGCCAGCTTGCGCATCGCCTGGCTCATCATCCGTGCCTGGAGGCCGACGGTCTGGTCGCCCATCTGGCCCTCGAGCTCGACCTTCGGCGTCAGCGCGGCGACCGAGTCGATCGCGACGACGTCGATCGTGCCCGAGCGGATCAGCATGTCGGCGATCTCGAGCGCCTGCTCGCCGTAGTCGGGCTGCGAGACGAGCAGCTCGTCGACGTCGACGCCGATCCGCTTCGCGTAGATCGGGTCCATCGCGTGCTCGGCGTCGATGAAGGCGCAGATTCCGCCGCGCTTCTGGGCCTCCGCGAGCACGTGGTAGACGAGCGTCGTCTTACCGGACGACTCCGGTCCGAAGACCTCGACGATGCGGCCCTGCGGCAGACCGCCGACGCCGAGCGCGATATCGAGCGAAAGCGCTCCCGTCGGGATCGCCTTGACGCGCACGGCGGCGTTCTCGTCGCCCATCTTCATGATCGCGCCCTCGCCGTGATCCTTGCGGATCTGCGCCAGCGCGCTGTTCAAAGCGGCGTCGCGGGCCTTCGCGGCCTTCTCCTGGTCCTTGTCCATGACGTCTCCTCTGGTCTCCACGAATTCCCGTACTCCGGAGACCAGAGGCTAGGACGACGATCGGACGACGAACGTGCGTTCGTGCAACAGCTCTGTCACGGGAGGGTTACAGGAGGGTTACGAGGAGCCCAGCAGCAGTCGCCGCAGCAGGTGCAGCGCCACCGTCGTCGAGCGATCGCGGACGTCGGCGCGGTCCCCCGGCAGGCGAATTCCACGCACCATCGCCTCTCCTCCGGCCTCCTTGACGCACCAGAAGACCGTGCCGACGGGCTTGTCCTCGCCGCCACCGCCCGGTCCCGCGATGCCGGTGATCGAGATCGCGACGGCGGCGTCGAAGCGCTTCAGCGCGCCGTCGGCCATCGCCTCGGCGACCTCGCCGGAGACCGCGCCGTGGCGCTCGATCAGCTCGGGATCGACGCCCAGCAGCTCGGCCTTCGCCTCGTTCGCGTACGACACCACTCCGCCGAGGAAGTGCCCTGACGAGCCCGGTCGCTCGGTCAGCCGGGCCGCCAGCAGCCCGCCGGTGCACGACTCCGCCACCGCCACCCTGCGCTCACCGAGCAGGTCGTCGACCTGCTCCTCGACCGTCGAACCGTCGGTCGAGAAGAGCGTGTCGGCGTGACGTTCGGCGACCAGGGCGGCGAACGCCTCCCAGGCGGCGGCCGCGTCCGGCTCGTAGCGGGTCACCACCTCGACCTCGCCCCGCCGGAGGCAGGTCGTGATCTCGAGCGCGTCGAACCGCTCGACACGCCGCTCGGCCACGCGCAGCGTCTCGGCGATCTCGGACTCCGGAATCCCGAACAGGCGCAGCATCGTCTGCTCGTAGTCGGTCGCCCGCCCGAGCACCTCCCGGAGAGCCTCCGACGCCAGGACCGCCGGCCACATCGCGTGCAGCTCGCGCGGCGGACCGGGCAGCACGACGACCGTGGGCAGCCCATCGGCGGCTGGAACGACCATTCCGGGCGCCGTGCCGGCCGGCTCGATCACGGTCGCGCCGGTGGGAACCAGGGCCTGCTTGCGGTTGGCGGCGCGGATCGCCTGCTCGTCGACGTTCGGCCAGCGCTTCATCAACGGGCGCACGATGTCGGCGATCCGCTCTGACAGAGCTTCGTCGAGCGACAGCTCCCGGCCCGTGAAGCGCGCGACGATCTCGAGCGTCAGGTCGTCCGCCGTCGGACCGAGGCCGCCGCTGGTGAAGATCACGTCGACGCCCTGGTCGGCCATGAAGCGCAGCTGCGCTTCCATGTCCTCGGGCCGGTCGCCGCAGATCGTGATGTGGGCCAGGTCGATGCCGATCTCGCCCAGCCGGTCGGAGAGCCACGGCCCGTTGCGGTCGCGCACGCGGCCGGTCAGCACCTCCGTCCCGGTGACGACGACGCCGGCGCGGGCGCTCATGCGCAGGGCGCCTCCGCGGAATCCAGCTCACTCGTGCCGTCGCGGTTCAGCTCGAGGGCGATCGGCTCCGCGCTCTGCTGCACCGTCACCTGCTCGCCGTTGAGCGAGACCACCGCCGACCGCTTGCCGAGATTGATCCGCACCTGCCGTGAATTGCGAAACGTGCGCGGCGCGTCGAGCGTGTTCTCGAAGACGACCGCTGTGTCGGGACCGTTGTCGACGCAGACATATGTCGGCTCGACCGGCGCGATCCTGACGTTGACCCCCGTCGGCGCCGGCTGCTTCTGGCGCTGCCTGGGCCTCGCCGGCCGCTTGGTGGTGGTCGTCTGAGTGGTCGCCGCCTGCTCGCCGCCACCTCCGCCGGGGTCGTCGTCGCCCCCTGTCAGGCCGAGCACCAGCAGGAAGCCGACCACGACGACGAGCACGGCGCCGGCGATCAGCCCCCCGCGGGGGCGCGGCCGCTTGGGCGGGCGGCGAGCGCCCCGTCCCCTGTCACGACCGCGGTCACGCGGTTGCATCGGCGCCAGCGCCTGGAACTCCGGCGCGTCGGTGTGCTCCTCGGTCAGCCGGTACTCCTCGACGAGCAGATAAGGGTCGACGCCGACGACCTCGGCGTAGGTGCGCAGGAAGGTCTTGACGAAGGTCGGGCCGGGCAGCAGGCCCCACTCCTCGTTCTCCAGCGCGCGCAGATACTTCGCACGGATCTTCGTGCGCTCCTCGACATCCGCGATGTCCAGGCGCTGGCGCATCCGCGCCTCGCGCAGGGTTTCCCCGATCGGAGGCATAGCAGCGGCCTATTCTGAC